>Ga0315280_10000924_pt1 | contig 53027 bp, 43 predicted proteins | sample YL17G06_40_MG_FD_203697 | JGI IMG/M metagenome (GOLD analysis project Ga0315280, IMG submission 203697) | Sediment microbial communities from Yellowstone Lake, YNP, Wyoming, USA - YL17G06_40 | ecosystem: Environmental > Aquatic > Freshwater > Lake > Sediment | place: USA: Wyoming | collected... | reverse complement strand
ATTTGGTCGCCGCCAGCCCCTATCCCCAAGTTTGGTTGTGGCTTATTTAACGTTTTTAACAGTGGTTTTATTTGTTTCTGAATTTGATTTTTGCATTCTAGAAGTATATTTGGCCAGTTTGGTTGCAACATTTGTTTTGCTCTTGTTTGTTGATGTTTTTAAGGTTAGCGCTCGTATTAATTGCGTGTGGAGAGACAAAAGGAGAAGGGAAAGTATGAGAGTAATTCTAAAAATAATGTTTAGTGGCACTGCCGGCTCCTCTGACATTTACTGGGGTACGATTGAAACATTCAAGGCCGGGTTTGAACTCAAGTCAAACAGAGATATCTCTAAATAAGGGATTTCTTAACTCTGCTTTCTCTGCTTATAGAATATTAGCGTGTGCTTACGGAGGCAAAGTTTTCAAAAAGTACTTTAAACAATAAGAGGACTTTAATGTATTAAACGCTTCTAAGGACTTTAGAGATACCAAAAATTATTGAAGCTGAAAATAGGAATGTGTAGACTAGATGTGGCGGTAAGAGCCAGATGGGCACATCTAATGGAAAGCTTAGGAACGTTGGCAGTAATACTGTGAATGTTGGTATGCTCAGGATTAAGCTCGAGTTGTGCGGTTGAAAGAATATAGCCATGTCCTTGGTTTTTAGCATGATGATTATTGACGTGAGGAATATTGTCCACTCTATTGTGATGTTTGTTTGACTCTTGATGCTTAATCCTCCTCCATAGAATTGTGAGGTAACAGGCCAAAGTAGTTGGAATCGACCTCCTGCTATATAGTCGCCTATTAATGGGTGTTGAATTAGGGCTAAAAAGTATGGAATCGCCTTTTTATGGTAAATGGCGAAAATTGGAACAAAAACCATGAATAACACTATGATTGAGTGTGCCGGTCCCCGATGTTGAAGAAATGGAATTATTATGTCAATGTCTGGAATGATAGATAGAGTTAGGACAATAGGAACGTTAAGGTTAGTTTTCATAAAGTGTGCTGACGTTTTGCCTAGAATATAACCTAATGCGAGATGACCAACTGCGAACGTTTTGCTTCCACCTTTTTGGCTAAAAGCATGGGATGAAGCTAATAAGTTTATACTCTCATTTGGGTGTCGAACAGCCGCCACTCTTGGTTTGCTGGCAGAATGGCTGTCCACACTTTCGCTTAATTTATTTCAGAAGGTTAGGATTCGTAACTCGCCTTTGGCCAGTGGAATCAACTGTAGGCGTTATAACCGTGGTTCGGCAAGTTTTTGTCTCCATTATGGTTATGAGCTGGAGACTATTCTTCGGATCCCTTTTTTCCTTCCCCTTGCGCGATTTCCTTTTTTCCTTCTATTTCACTTGTGATTTCTTCTATCGGTTTTGGCGGTGACGTTGTAGCCATAGTCCACCCTATCCACGTGCCTATAGCCATTACGGCAATAAAGGCGACGAACACGGGAATTGCAATGACCCAGAATTGGGCATCAGAGATCCACGTTGCTTGTACGCCGAAAACTGAAAGCCATTGTGGGAAGAAGAGTGTTACGAAGTATAAGAGGCCAATCGCCGCGCATACAATCAATATTACTCCACCGATTGCTTGGTCCTTGCTCAATGGTTTTTTCACCTCCGTAAACACTTCAATTTAAAGGTTAGACGAGTATGTTGTTCAGTGATATAAGGTATATTTCTAAACTATAAGATTGTCTAAAAGATATAGGTAATGCACGTGGATAGTTTTCTATTCCAAACTCTAAGCTTTCATAGAGTTTTGATTACCGTTTCATCTGGCGGTAAAATGCTCTCTTACTGCAATCAGATCCTTCATTGTGTTTATAGTTAGTCATAAACCGTTGTATAGATGTCCCCTCAGTATTCTTTTGTCCGCCAGAATCTGGAGAGTATGCAGCTCCATGTCTAGTGCGTAATCCCAGGTTTCTTTCTACACACTTAGTGCGTAAATAATCTGTAAAAATGGTTGAACAGAAACCAGTATGTTTTTGTAATTTAAGACGTATGCTAAAGGGTTGGTATGTTGTTGTATGTGTATTTGTGTAGTTTAGGTCAACAATAACGTTTATTAAGACTTAATATTCACTTTTTATCGATGTGACAAAATTGGAGTTGCAGAAAATCCATGTTTTGATAATCTTTGCAATAGCAGCTTTAGCAATGGTAGGCACTTTAGTTTTCGCTATTCTTCCAGCAAGTCAAAGGGTTCCTAATACTGGAAAAGTAAAGGCGATCGGGGTTAGCATATACTGGGACAGTGCTTGCAGCCAAGAAGTTTCGCTTATACAGTGGGGATCATTAAACCCGGGAGAAACAAAGAATACCAATGTTTACGTACGTAACGAGGGCAACGTGCCTGTAGTTCTAAGTATGACAAAGGATAGCTGGAATCCTGTATCAGCTTCTAGTTACATAACATTAAGCTGGAATCGGGGAGGTTACGTACTTAACGCCACAGCATCAGTTCAGGCAATCTTAACTCTATCAGTATCGTCAAGTATTAGTGGAGTTGAAGACTTCAGCTTTGATATAGTAATAACTGGAACAGAATCTTCGTAAAACAATTAAACTTCCTTGGTTTTTTATATCTATGTCGCTCTTTTAAATTGATGCCTAGCAATAATGCTATTTTTTTCCGTATTCCTTGGTGACTATATAAACATCTTTCAAATCAACCACGCCATCTTTGTTCAAATCGACATCTGGATTCCAATTTGAATCATTTGAATCCGATTCACATAAGGAGTATATTGTTTGTTTAGCGTATAGATCAACTCCTTAAGACTTACTTCCGACCAAAATATGGTTTTTTGCTACCACGCTTTTTTGCACCAGTTTCTTCCGAAAACGTCCATATCGTTCACCCATATGAATCCGTCGTTGTCGAAGTCGCAGTCAGGATTGTAGTTTGGATCTCCTAGTCTAGTATACCATGCTTTGCCAAACAGATCCAAGTCATTAACGTATACAAATCCGTCTCTATCTATGTCGCCAAGGAGATACTTTCTTCCTTCAAAAATGATGTCAAAGCCGAAATCAGTGACTCCTACGATATTGGGGGACACTAGGAGACTTGGTGTAACTTTGACGATCTCGTCTACTTCTATCTTGTTGTCCTCGCAATTCCATGAGAAATTCAGGTAGTTAGAAGCGTTGTTTGGAGTCCAATTTGCTGGTGTCAAGTTTAAAAGGCATGTTTCATTTCCTTCGTTTCGAACGTAAACTACAACTCCCTTTGTCTCGCCAGGTGTCAAAACCCCCCAGCTTATTGAATACACTTTTTGAGTGCAGTTTTTATCCCAGTAAACTATTATATACCCAGCTGTTTCTACTGCTGAAACATTGAGAAAAGGCGGTTTAAGAAACGAATATTTGACCATGCATATTGTTAATAAGACGCTGATTAGGAGGGCTAAGGTGAACGTTTTTTTATGTTTCAACTATTCTCCCTTAATACCAGCCAAATTATTTAGCAAAACTGGAATATTTCACTTGCGGTTAATAGAGTGCTCACTTTTTACGTCTTGAAGGGTTTATGGTGTTGAATTTGCTCGTATACGAAGGATTTCTTCTTCGTACTTTAGTAAGGGGTTGGCGATGAAGGAAAGCAGTCGAACTTTTTGCACTATGCGTTTTGCTGATTGAAGTTCGTAGGGAGTTATGATTTTTGTTATTGGTGTTAGTGTTGCGTAAATGAAGAGATATAAAAGCCCGCCAATCATGATGTTTAAGAGTTTAGGCAAAGGGGCCAAGTAAAGCAGTAGAATGGATGGGACGCTGCTTACTGCTGAGATCAAGTAGATCTTAATTATTGAGCGAGCATCGAATTCTAGCTGAAAGTTTTTTCTTGCGACGTATGAGCCGTAGATCGTGCTTGCGGTGCTTGCTGTTAGGGAAGCGATTATTAAACCTAGAACACTGTAGGTTTTAGTGAGTACCGGTGATAAGACGACGAGTGTGATGAAGGCAAGTAGGCTTATTTTCAGTGTTGTTTTTGTTTCTCCCAAGCCGTTATAGAAGCTTGAGAGTGTAAGATAGCCAAGTCCCACGAGGAAGTATACCAGGCAGAAAGTTGCCAAAAACAGTGGAGCCGACTGATATGTTGACCCGTATATTACGTTGACTATTTCTTTAGAGAATATGATTATTAGAAATGCTATTGGGACTATGATTATGGCGGTGTACTTGTTTGCGAGTTTGAAGAAGTCCTTTATTTTTTGGCTTGTTGAAGAATTGAGTTTTGAGAATGCTGGAAGCAGCGCTGTTGTAATTGGAACTGACAGAACCGCCATGAGCGCGATGAAGTTTGAGGCTGCCTTGTAGTTTCCAACGTCAACGTCCGTGCTAAAAATGGCAAGTACGACGTTTTGGTAGAGCGGGATGAAGCCTGTCAGCAGCAGAGACATGTAGAGCGGTGCCCCATAACGAATCAGGGCCTTCAAGTCATCTGAAATGCTATAGTTGTTTTGAATGCTGTGCTTTTCGTGTATTATGAGTAAAAGGATAGACATGCCTGCAACCGCTGCAACAACATAGCCTGCCACGTAACCTACGATGGCGCCTGCCACACTGAACCCTAAAAGGACAAGCGCTATTGAGATTATAGCCTTGGCAATTGCCTGTATGTTCCCTGTGAGTGCATTATATTCTGTCTTGTCTAGGCCTACAAAGGCTGATGTCGCGGTTGTGAATATCACTTGGAAGAGTATTGAGGTGGATGCTATTCTAATGTAGAAGGCTAGGTCAGGCCTTTGAAGGAGAAGCGAAGCGAATAGGTCTGCGAAGGCGTAGTTGATGATGAAGATGGCTATTCCAGTGGATGCTCTGAGTAGCAGTCCATATTTGATTATTTTTGTTAGGCGGTTGGTTTCTCCTTTGGAGCGGAGGCTTGCTGTGAATTTTATTATGCCTTGGTTTATGCCTAGGTCTGTGAATATGAAAAGAAGTTGGGGAACGACAAGTGCCAGAGTGTATTGCCCATATAGTTCGGGGCCTAGAAATCTTCCAACTAGGATTGACCCGATTGCCATGATGACGGTGGCGAGGGCTGATCCTGAGACTAGGAAGAAGCCGCCTCGGGCTGAGTCTTCTGCGACTTTGATTAGTTCGTCTGCCATAGGCTCATTCTACCTTGAGCTTTGGCTTGTCTGCTTTCGTTTTAGCTTGGTGTTCTCTTATTATTGCGGCTGTAGAGAAAACTATTGTTAGTGTGAGTAGGCTTAGGACGATTGGGGTTAGGCGTATGCCCCATGGTGTATAGTTTAGGAGTAAGCCCGCTATTGGGACGAGGGCTAGGCTCATGCCGAGGCTTAGGGCGATTCGTTCTATTGCGTCGAGGGTTTCTGTTGGCAACTTGATTGGAACCTGCGTTGGGAACAGTGCCTTTATGAAGGCGTAGCCTGGCAGCCACAATACGAAAATTGTGCCTAAGACGTATCTTATATAGACCCATGGGTAGAGGTTTTCTGGAATTGTGAACACGACTGCCGCTGTTGCGGTTGCTATTGCCGTGGTTAGCCAATACCAAAGGGCGTGTTCTGTTTTTAGGTAGGCTACTAGTTTTGGTGAGACGGGTGGCTGCTGTTTCGCAAGACTTATTTTTCCTTCACTTTGCAGTCTTAGGATGGTTTCAAGTATTTCCTGCTCTGGAATTGGCAGCCTTTCTTTAACGAGGCTTACGAGTTGCTTTACAGTTTGCGGCTTGCCTTCCTTGATAACTTGAACTATTGTTTGATCCAGCCTGTTTTCTACCCTATTATCGGTCAACCAAGTTAAGCCTCAAAAATGGTGAACGTCTCTTTCATATAAAGATAATTACGCGCACGCTAATATGACAGAGTCTTCATTATAGCTTAAAGCGTTTTGATTGGAAAAACAGAGACGTCAGAGTTTTTAGACTCTAGTCTTGGTAGAGCGGTACTGTTTTGGGTTGCTATGCTTTTAGTTTTTCCTGCGCTTAATAGCGTATACTCCGAAGGCGCTGAATGATGCTAAGGCCAGCAATACTGGAGCAGAGTCAGGAACGACGAATCCTGGCTTTGTAGGCGGGACTCTTGTGTCAAAGTCGTAGTCCCAACAGGTAATACTGAAGGATTCGAAGCATGTGATCTTGCCTATGGCGTAGACAAGCATTCTTGCTTTTGTTGAGGGCAAGGTGACAGTGAATTCTTGTGCGGTTTGATTGACGCATCCTGACAGAAACGGTCCGTAGACGTACCATAATGTGTCGTCAGCTGTTCCTTCAACTCCGATGTGGTCTTTTAGGCTTGAAACTAGGTATCTGGCGCCCTCCGTGGTGCCGCTCGGTGGCACATACGCGCTGTTAATACTCACCGCTGTGAAGCTTGCTTTTGTGAAGTTTATTGAGTCGCCTACCCATTCTACCATGACATCATCTGTTAGGCCTTGATATGAAGCGTTGGTCATCACCAGCAATATGTTGGGATTGCAGACTGTTTTGTGGTCGATGGCTGTTATGGTGAACGTTGCAGGGCTTGACAACATTATAGGTTCTGGATAGTAGCTGCCATGGGGCGTGATTCTCAAAGCACCTCTTGCTTCTCCGATCCAAGCTTGCACAGTTAAAGGGCTAGCAATAAGCACAAGTAAAGTTATAGCCACAACTGCTAAGATTAGCCTTCTCATTCTGATCACTAAATGTTTTGTTGGGATCCTCCTAATAAATGTGAATGTAGTAGTTCTATAGAAGTTTTAATCTTTTGTTCTAGAAGTCTTGTCAATTTGTGGAGCCTGAGTACTCTTGCCTTGGGTGATTGTGTTGGGATTGACTCGTCACAAGTTCTGTGTTGCAATTCAATGATGCATGTTTTCATGGATTTATAATTATGCTGAGTACTCTTATTGCCACTGTTGCTAGAAAAAGGATAGATGCAACCATTGCGGCGTTCTTTAGTTTTTTCTTGTTGACGAGTATGTTTACTTTGCCATAGTAGGGTGAGAGCAGTTCTGAGGTGATGAGTAGTATTATGGCTGTTGTGGCTAGCAGGAGGCTTACGTCCCAGAAGCCCAATGGGAAAGTCATTATCCTGTTTGCTCCTCTTCTAGTATGCGATATTCTATTTCCATGTTTTTGCCGTCTTCGCTTGTCTGCTGATTCTCAATGACGATTGGTTTGCCTGTTGCTTTGGCTAGGGCGCAAGCGACGGCGCTGCTGATTGGACAACCTAAGGCGGAGTAGATGTTTGATAGTTTCTTAGCTTCTTTGCTTAGGTTCTTGTAGGCCGAGTTTTCTATTTTGACATGAACTTTGTTGTTTTCGGTTTTAATTTCGAAGGTCTGGGCGATTTCTAGGTCTTCTATGAAGAGTTTTGGCATGTTTTGTTGTAGATATTGCAGATCTATTCTAGTGAAACTCGTTTCAAGAGTCTTTTCGAAGAGTTTTGTTAATTCAGCGCCAGCTGGTGTTAACAGAAGACCTGTCGGGTTTTCGATGAAGAGTTTAGCTTCTCTCTCTTGGATTTGTTCTGGCGTTGGTAGTTTTCCGTCTTTTTGCTTGGGTATGTAGGCTTTGCTGGCTTCTGGATCTTTAAGGTATTTTGGAGGCAGGTATATTGCCTTGCCTTGGTAGTCTAGCTCTTCTATCATTTGGTTTAATAAGGAGAGTGACGGAAGTACGGTTGCGCCTAATAGATTTTCTTTTATGTATTCTCCAGTCTGAATGTAAGTTAGGATTGCGCCCCAGAAAATTAGGCCTAGGCCTATGAAGGCTAGTATTTGAGAAACAGAAAGGATTGAGGCGACTAGGGAGATTGCTCCTAAGCCAAGCATAGTCCAGCCTGTGGCTTTTGCTGAGCTGATTTTAGGTTTTTTTCGAACTGAAGCTTTTTGATGCGTTTGCATAATGCGGTCTCTCTTCCATTTATCGTATTTGGGTTTAGCATTTTCTACCACAGTGTCATCTGTGTTTTCCATGCGTGCACTGGCTCGTCTTGTTTGTTAGCTATAGAACTTGTTATTATGCCTGTGTTTTCAATTTCATTAAGCTTCTTTAGGAGCTGTTCCTTTTTGATTGGGTTGCCAGTTGTTTTTTCGTATTTCGTCGCTATGTTTTCCAGTGTTGGTATTGTTTGTTTTTCTGTTTCTTGCACTATGTCTATTATTTGCTTGTTCGATCTGGAAAGTTTCGCGTAAGCATTCCCGTTGGCTTTTACGTACTTTTTTGTTTCGAGAACATATATGATTATGATTGCCACTAAAAGTGCGCTGCTTATTGTGGCAAGGTTGATGCCGTTCTCCGATATGAGCATGGTTATTTGAGACCATGTTTTGATTGGCTGCCAATAACTTGTTATCGCTTCTGCGATGGTTAACATTTGATTTTCAATGTTTCGCACGTCGTCTAGGCTTTCTGGGTAGGCGATGAGGCTTATTTTTACATTTTCTTGCTGTGATGTGGAGTTTACGGTGAACGTTGTGGTTTCAAACCAGTAAAGCACGGCCTGAGTATCGTTTGTTGCCGTGTATTTGAAGACAAAGTAACGGCTGATTATTGGAGGATTCTGGGTTAATTGCACATCTTCAAGTAGGATTTGGGTTGCTTCAGCCGGGCGTCCATGGCTTATCGGCCATGTTATAAGGCAAACTTCCCACCTGTGAAGAGAAGAGAGTGTAGAAGCCAACTCAACTGCCACCCATATCATCTCTTTTGACTCGTTGATGGGTGAGTAATAATAGATCAGGGACATGTCCTGTTTAGCTAGTGCCTCAAACTGCGTATCACGATACCAAAAAGATAAATTGTAGTCGGAGATTTCTGGAAGAAATTCAGTCGAGACTTGCTGCCCAGAAGAGGTGTTAATTATAACTACTGGGCGAGTTTGTGCGAAAGTGAATACTGGCGCTTGAATAGACATTAGAAGGATTAAACAGGCAGCTATTGCCGTCATTCTAGCGACATCTGTTTTGTGGATTGCCATGTGTGTTGGCTTAAAGATTCTGCCACATGCAAAGCAGAAACTTTGATTTGATTGCGGTTTCGGGTTGCATTGTGAACATTTTTCTGCAGGGTTGGCGAATATTTGTGTTTTGAAAATTTTTTCAGAGATGAAAAGTAGCAGGAGTGTTCCTAGAAATATTAGTATCCAACCGCCCAGCAAGTGGAATACTTGTAAAGCTAAGTCTTCGCCAAAATGATAGCCCAATGTAAGTATGATTGTTATGCGCACAATGTTAAGCAGATAGATTAGTGGCACGCCTATTAGGACTAAAGCGAGTTTCTTCCAAGGTTTATCTCGGATTATGTAGGCTATGAATACGGCAAATATGAGGAAGCCGATTAGGCTGTAGATGCCTGAGCAGGCTATGTCTACCGTGAAGGACATTGGTGTGCCATCTGGCCTTGTGATTATTATTGTTGGGTTGCCGCTTTCGCTTGTGATTGTGGATGGTATGCCAAATATGTTTACAATATTGTTAGCGGCTTCGGAGCTTATTACTGATAGTGTTGCGCCGAAAGTGTATAGTATTTCGTTTGGGGGCGGCATGAGAAATAGGAGAAAAGCTACTGGAAAAGCTAGTTGCCTTAAGGTTTGCGGGTTGAAAAGGATTAGGGTTAATCCTGCTGCAAATATTGGTAGGCTAAGCATGTGGTATTCTAGTGGCGTGAATGTATAGGAGCCGTGCCAGTAAAGCAGTATTGCAGTTGCTGAGAGCAGTATTCCAGCGATTGCTGACAAGTGTCTTGTTTCTTTTGGTTGGTTCTTGTTTTCCAGTGGAATTACGGCTCGTAGCATTTTTCTTTTGCGGTAGATGAGGTAAGCGAACAGGAATGGTATGGCAAGTAAGTGGCTTGTTGTCTCGCTTTGAAGAGCGTCGTTGAAAAGTATCGTTAGATCTTGGCTGAACAACGCAACTGTAGCTGCAATCAAAGCAGCGATTTTTGCGCCTAGCGTTATTTGGGTTTCAGTTAGATGCAGATCCAGATTTTTCCACATGTTTGTCACTGTTTTACTGACTAGTTTTCACGCGAGCCTACAAAGCGCCTTAGGTAACTGGAAATATTAAACGTTATTCCCGAGAAAAAGGCTCAATTTTAAGCTGTGCGCTGTAAAAAGGGAAGTTGAAGAGACAGTTTTTATGGATCCTAGACGGGTTTGTGCTTTCTTCGTTTAAGAAGAGCGAGACTTTATTTTGCGCGTGTAGTTTGGCTTGGAGGATTTTGATGTATTGCTGTATTTTTGTAGAATAATAGGACAGGGATATTTAGTATATCTTAATACATGCGATAGATATTAGGGGTGATCAACGATAAATGAATTGCGACAAGAAAGTTATCAGCGTAGAAATGGCTATTATAGTTGCAGTTTTGACGTGTAGAGTTGTTCTTGTTGGGCCGCCTTGGTCATTGTTGCCAGAAAATGTGTCTATCCACGGCACAGGCGCTGTCGAGGCTTTGGCGCACGAGCATACGGTGCAATATGTATGCGAAGACAAGATTTTTGATGAAAATGGAAGTGAGGCTTCTCCGTATACCGTGGATGTGGAAGTGAAAACTATTGTTCTTGGCGATTTGACTTGTCGAACGGCTTCAAGAAGATTAAAGGTTGTTAGTATATTTTCTTTAAAATGAATTTTTGGATTTATTTTGCCCATCCTTACTTCGGGATTTGCTGCAAGATGGAAGATTATGTCGCATTTTTTGACGGCCTCTCTAAGCTTTACAGGCTTTTTTAAATCCTCTTCGACGACGGATACAGAAGGGTTGCTTAGTAAGTGTCGGATGTTTTCCATTTTTCCGCTTGAAAAGTTGTCCACTATTATAACTTTATAACGTTCTTTCAAGAGTCTTTCAGTCAAGTGGCTACCTATGAAGCCGGCCCCACCAATGACAATAGCCGTATGCCCATTCATTGTTTTTACCTTCTTCAATTGACACCTAGCGCGCAAGGACCATAACTGTTGTTCTACGGTTAGTGTCCTGATGTAATGTTTCTTTTGGTTGCTTCGCAATTACTTCGTGCAGAAAGAGAAGATTGTTGATTAAGCTACAAAAACAACGACTAAAGCATTGCAATGTCGTTTGTTTGTCTTTGTCTTGATTTTTTGAGGACAAAGACAATGTAAGAGCCAAAGAGTACTAAAACGTGTGATATACCGAGTTTGCAATTATGCATATGACATGAGCGCTTTGAAGTGATTTTCAAGAACATTTTTTACTGGCTGCTCCAACCTATGAACGATACAATTTATCAAGGTCGACAAGGTCCTCAAACATGACGATCCAAAGTGAAAGAATGAAGTTTTCAACGAAATGAAACTGTTGTTACCGTGTTGAAAGCGCTCTGACGCTACATTCTACACATGGCGTTTCAACAGTGCTCCTGCTCTAGTTTCTAGTGCAGTCAGTAGCCAATTTTGATGGAGACGTTCTCGTTTGTTCGCCACCTGTATAGTTTTGCGCAAGATTTACTTTAGTTACAATGATTTTACTTACATTTACAATCGGATCTTGCGATAGTAAACGACCGTGAAACTTGAGAGTAAGTTAGCAAACTTTTGTTAGTAAAAGGTTTTATTAAATATTTGCAGGATAATATGTTAGGTAGGTGCGCTTTAGATTGCCAGTTACCAAGCAAAAGTTTGAAGAGCAATATAAAAAAGCCCTCGTACGTGTTGCCGAGCTAAGAGAAATGGGAAAGACTGACGATGAAATCGAAACGATGTTAGCTGAAGAAAAGTATTACGCTCCCGTCTGGTCGAAACTTTTCCACAGGTCAGGCAAATGTATAGGAAGGAAGGTTGGGGCTGAAGACGTGAAGCTGGCGAAGCAAACTTTCACCGAGCGGGAGGATAGCAGGAAGCCGATCCGCCAGAAAGAGATTGAGGATGCTGCTTGGTTTCACAACCTTTTCCACGACTTGGGCAAACACGTGTATCACAAGATGGTTAAGTTTGTTGACTGGTCTGAAGAGGACATGAACGACTACGAGAAGGCTCGAAAGAAACTATGTGCCTTCTTCGACGGTCTTCTCCAATTCATCGAGGACAGCGGCAAGGTTCAGAGGCTTGAAGACGAGAAAACACTCTTGGAACTGCAGAGGATACGGTGCCAGCTCGTTTTAGAGCGTGCCATGAAAAAGGTTGAAATGCTCAGCTCGTACAACGACATGCTAATAGGCTGCATGACGCCAGAGTCTAGGCTTCGAGCGCTGAATCAAATGTTTGTTGCAACCACCATTAAGACGATGACTGAAAAGGATGAATCGCACGCAAGCGGAGACTGACTAGTTGCATGGTTTTTGCGTCTTCTTTCCATTCTCTTCCTTCGTTAACTCTGTTGGATCTCTAGAAAGATAAGGGCTATTTATCAGGTCTTGTGTAGTGCGTTAGTGGTGGGAAAAATATGGACGAGTCGGTCCAGTTTCTAGACGGGTTTGGTCTTGTCTTGTTTAAGGGAAGCAAGGATTTCTTTGAGTCTGTTTGCTGTCCTTGACGTGGCTTGGTGTTTACGGCGTTGGTTGAATGGTTAAGATCCATTGGTGGGATGTTTCGTTTTGTCCGTCTGATACTACGAGTATTATGGTGTATGTGCCTGCTGAACCCTCTTCAGCGTAGAATGTATAGGTGTCTCCGGGAGCTTGGTCTTTTAGGGTGCCGTTAGAATAGTAGACGTACCACGTGATGTTTAGGGTGTCTCCGTCGACGTCGAAACATGTTACGTTGAATGTTTGAGATTGTGTTTCGTTGATTGTTGGGTCTGTTAAAGGATACCATGATGTGACCTCTGGTGCAGCGTTCGAGATTGTAATGGTAACTTCTTGAGGTGTTCCGTAATCTTAACCGTCATATGGGGTGCATATTACTTTGATTTGATCCCCTTTTTCGAAGTTTTCAGGCCCGAGCGTGTTGTTGGTTGCTCCGGGGATGTTGTACCATGTTTCGTCTGTCTTGTTGTATTCTTGCCATTGATAGGTTAGTGTTATATTGTCCTCGTCTGGGTCGAATGCTGTTAGGTTGGCGGTTAGCGTATCGTTTGTGTACGCTGGGTCAGGGGTTATTGTGAGGTTGGTGATGGATGGCAGACTGTTTTGTATTGTTACGTTTGCTGAGGTTTTAAGTTCTCCGAAGTCTGTTCCGTCTTTTGGTTTGATTGTGAAGTGCCAAATTTCGCCTTTTGTTGTTTCATTTGCTGGAACAATGAGGGTGTTGTTTAGGTGGGGTTGTAGTTCGCCGTCTTTGTACCAAAGTATTTCTGTTCCGTCTTCTGGATCTCCGTCTGGATCGTAGTAGGTGTAGTTGGCTACGAGGTCATCTGTTGTTGTCGGGTTAGCTGGTGATATTGTTAGGTTTGAGGCTTCTGGTGGACGGTTGACGTTTTGGACTGTTACGGTCCATTGTTGTTGGGCAGTTGCTAACTCTGTATCGTAGACTACTAGGGTTATGTCGTGTATTCCCGCGGAGTCGTAGTCTGTTGTGTAGGTCCAGTTTTGTGCGGTTGACTGTTCTATTTCGTCTAGTAGCCATGAGTAGGTTAGTGTGTCGTTGTCTGCGTCTGAAGATGTATGGGTGAATTGTATGGTTTGGGTTTCGTTGATTTCTAATACGAGTTCTGAAGGTGTGTAGGAGTCTATTGTTGGTGGGGTGTTTTGGATTAGAACGTGTGGTGATTCGTATGTGTCGCCATATTCTTTTCCGTCAGAAGGTCTTACTGTGAAGTGCCAGATTTCTCCTTTCTTTGTGAAGTTGCTTGGAACAATTAGAGTATTGTTCAGTTCTGGAACGATTGCGCCGTTTCTGAACCATCTTATTTCTGTTTGTGTAACGTTTTCTGGATCTCCATCTGGGTCAAAGTAGATGTAGCTGGCTGTTAGGTTATCATTCGTTCTAGGAGTTATGGGCGTTATTGTTAGGTCTTTTGCTGCTGGCTTATTGTTGTAACCTATGGTTACTGTATTGGAGGATTTTGTGGTTCCGTCTTGGTGGGGGTCATTTGGTGTGACTTCGCATCGCCATGTGTCGCCTGTGTTGAGTTCTTGTGAGACGATCGTTGAGCTGTTGCTTAGGCCGTCTTTGGTTTCTGTGTAGCGTTGATAGATTTGCGCTTGTGAAAGGCATTTTGGATAGATTCTTACTTCGTCTATTATGCCTTTGAAGTAGTCGAACCAGCCTATGTATAGTGGGTTTATTGTGCCGCTTGGTTGGATGTTTCCTGAAACGCCTGTTTTTGTGGCTACTGCGATGCCGTTTAGGTAGAGGGTTAGTCCGACTCCGCTTTTGTAGGTAAGCACAACATGGTACCATGTGTTCGTTAGGAGTGCTATATTAGAGGTGATTTCGTTGTGGCCGCTTATCATTGGGTTTCCGGTGACTACCCAGATGCTTGCGAAGATTTTGTTTTCCCAGGTTATGCCTATTTCGTAGCTTGGCAGCCTAGCTATTGTTCTTGTACCGCTTTGGCTTGCCGTGAGTTTTATCCAATGCTCTATGGTTATTTCTGGCCAGTTTCCTCCGCCGTCGAGACTGTTACTTCCTAGAATTTGGATCATGCCTCCATTGAACGTGTAGGCTCCGCCGACTATTCCGTTGCTGGTCCATGTGGCCCCTCTGACTATTATGCCATTGTTGTTATATCCAGAATAGTCTTTCGTTGTTGTTGAGCTGTTTGTGTCGAAGGGTAGGACTAGGTTTGTGATTGAAGTGCCGTTTCTGTACCAGTTGTAGATGTTTGTCACTTTATCCCCATCTGGGTCGTAGGTTGTTTGGTTATAGCAGATTATGTTTCCTCCTTCGCCTGTGATTAGAATGGGATCTTCTTGGGTTGGAGGCTCTGTCGATCGCGTCATGAAGGAGAATGTTATGTTTGTCCAGTGAGTTCCATCTGTTACGGACACGATCCACTTGTAAGTTGTGAAGTATTGAAGGCCTGTTATGCTTACTGTGAATCTGCCGCTGACAACGTTTACTCTTGCGTCAGAGCCAATGTATGGTTCTGTTATGACAGTGTAGTTCATCATGTCGCCTTGGTAGTCTGTTATGTTGAAGCTGATTTCTGATAGTGAAGGTGATATGTTTTTGGCCTTATTTGGTGGTGAAGGAGCAAAAATCGCTGGTGCTTGTGGAATGGTTTCTTGTTCTTTTATTGTGTAGAATGTTGTTGGGTCCTTTTGGTTGTTGTAGCTTGTCTGTATCCACGCGGCTGAACGTGCAGTGTTTGATATGCGGACTTCGTCTATTGTGCCGTTCCAGTAGCTCAATCCCCATGTTAATAGGCCGATCTGAAAAGCCCTAGTGTTGATGTCTATGGTTCCAGAACCAATGTATTTGTTTGCAACTATTTGGCCGTCGATTAGCAAGCGCAAATATTGCCCGTCATACTGTCCAACTACATGGTGCCATTCGCCTTTAGGCATATACACATTGTTCGAGTCAACATACAACCTAGTACCGCTCCGATAAATCTGGAATGTCCACCCGTCAGTCCATCCTTGCCAACCAAGCTCATATCCACCATATTTGCCCATACCACCATACCATGCGTTTGGTTTTGACGTTAACCCTTGTTTGGAGTTGAACCAAGCTTCAATTGTTATTGGGCCTGTAATATGTAAAGCTGATTTATCTGGGACTCCTATGTAATCGTTTACGCCATCAAACTCGTCAGCTCCATCAATCTTGCCAACAGCGTTCTGGTTTACCCCTCCCTGCGGTGAACCATCGTTGTCATTGGCTGTGCTGTCATAGTGCGTTCCAGAAGTCTCGCTCAAATGCTGAACCATCACAAAGTTGGAATCCCATACTGAAGTTTGCCGTTGCTGGTTTTCTGCAGTGGGATTGCCATAATACATGTAGAGTATGGTGTTTGTTGTTGATGAAAGTTGGGGCACGTTTACCCATGCTACTAGGCGTCCTGAAGTCTTGTTAAATAGTTCTATTTCATGGTTTAATTTATTATTGTTGATGTCTGTGAAAACTATGTCGCCGCCGTTTGTTTGAGTTTTGTTTGCTAGGTCTAGGTCATTGTTTATGCTTATTAGGACTGGGAAGTTCTGGAGATCAGCGTTTATTTTGGTATGGTCGATTGTTATTTTTTTGCGGTATGGCCAGTCCGCGTTCCACCATGGGTGGAGTGATTCTGTGGTGAACGTGAAGGTTTTGTTTGTCCAGTTTGTTCCATCAGTTAAGTTTATTGTCCATGTATATGTTGTTGATGGTGCAAGGTTGGTTATGTTTAGAGTGTGTTTTCCATTGGTTGCGTTTATTTTTGTGTAGCTTCCTATGTCTGGGTTTGTGGTTATTGTATAATTCATTAAGTTGTGTTGATAGTCTGTTAGTGTAAATTCTAGTTGCGATAGTGAGAGTGGGACGTCTTCTGCGTTGTTTAGTGGGTTGATTAAGGCTATGATGGGTTCTTGGCATCCGGGTGGTGGTATGTATTCTGCAGCGCCTCGACGATATTCACTGTAAAATTGCACTTCTGTTCTTGGTCTTTCAGTTGGTCTTCGCGCTGGTGTGTCATATGCATATATGTATCCTCCTTGACTTGAAACAATTATCTCAGTATACCCGTCTCCGTCGATGTCTTGAGCAACCGCGTAGTTCAATGTTCCAGTGAGCCCAGTTATTCCGTCTAGCACGCGCCCTGAATTGTCTAGGATGAATATGCCTTTGTAGTTGCATGCAACAATTTCCATGAGGCCGTCGCCATTTAGGTCAGCCTCTTGTGGGCCGTAGAAGGATTTGCCGAGGTAGATTCTTTGGTCTACCTTCCAATTGACTAGGTCCCAAACAACAATATCGTCTGAAGCGTACTCGTTGCTGGGGTCAAGCGGGTCATCATGCGGATCAGCCATCAATAATTCTAGGTTTCCGTCATTGTCTATGTCGCAAACAGACGGTTGGTAATGAGTGGGCACAACAGACAAACCAGGCGTAGTTGTTCTAATCGCGCTTCCATCAGTCGAGTTTAGGACTACTACTCCGCCAGCCAAGTTGCCACTAATAACGTCTAGGATTCCATCATGGTTGACGTCGGCAAGCATTGGGATTTGGCTACTGCAAAAGATGCTTGAATAACTCCATCTTAGAGTTAGGTTTCTGGCCCAGTAAGATTGAACCCCTTTGCCATAGTCGTTATCTCCATACTCGGGATCGTTCAAGTACATGCCCCTGTCACCCATATAAAGTTCGAATTCGCCATCTCCGTCTGCGTCTGCGATGGACAAGCCTCCAGCACAAGGTCGCCACACAAAGGTTTGACACAGGATCCTTCCGTCATAGCTAAGGGCTGTAATTCTTCCTGAACCAATCAAGCCATGAAAGACATCCGTTGAACCTACGAAAATCGTAGGATATCCTTTTCCATCAATATCGCATATAACAGGGCTAGAGTATGTTTCTAGTCCTAACCCAGTTATTCTCCAATATTCGCTCCCATCATTTGCATGTAAAACAAGTAGTCCAGCGGGACGTTCAAGCGGTACGATTATTTCAAAAATGCCATCTTTGTTCAAGTCAGCCATTTGAGGTTGAGCCCAATATCCAACATTGCTGTCAGAAACACGCCAGACCACATGTCCGTCAGTGCCTTTTAAAGCTACGACTAGCCCGCGTGCTGCAAAGAAAACTTCCTCTATCCCATCGCCGTCAACGTCGTAAGTTAATACTCCAGAAACTCCTGTTGAAAGGCCGCTTGCCACCCATTTCTGCTGCAGTATTTTGGTGGTTGTTGTGAAACTGAAAGATTTGTTTGTCCATGCTATGCCATTGGTCACTGAAACGCTCCAATAATATGTGGTGCCAAGTTTGTTCATTACTGTAGGTATTACTGAATAGGTTCCGCTTGGAACGTTGGAAAAAAGTCCGATTTCTTGCCATGTGTTGAGAACTTTCTGTTTAAAGATTACCGTCATATTTTGTCCATTAGGGTCAAGTACACGAATGGACAATGTTGGATTAGTGTAAGTATCCGTCATCCCATCTGTTGGGTTTTCATCTGAGACTAACGGTGCAAAAGCGGTGGGAGACCTCTCTTCCCCTATTATTGTGTAGAATGTTGTTGGGTCTTTTTCGTTGTTGTAGCTTGTCTGTATCCAAGCAGTTGAACGTGCGACGTTTGATATTCGGACTTCGTCTATTGTGCCGTTCCAGTAGCTCCATCCCCATGTTTGTAGGCCAATCTGGAAAGCCCTAGTGTTGATGTCTATAGTTCTGAAACCAATTGATTTGTTTGCGACTTGTTGACCATCAAAAAATATCTTTAAGTATTGCCCATCAAACTGTCCCACGACGTTGTGCCACGAGCCAGCAGGCATGTACACATTTCTCGAATCAATATACAGCCTAGTTCCGCTTTCGAAAATTTGGAACGTCCATCCGTCTGTCCATCCTTGCCAACCAAGCTCATACGCGTGGTCTTTGCCCATGCCACCAAACCATGTGTTAGGTTTCGATGTTAACCCTTGTTTGGAGTTGAACCAAGCTTCAATTGTCAAAGGCCCCGTAATATGTAGAGCCGACTTGTCTGGAACCCCAACATAATCGTTTACGCCGTCTAACTCGTCAGCCCCATCAATCTTATCAACCTCGCTCTTAACAAGACCTCCATAAGCCGTGCCATTATTGCCGTAACTAGTGGAGTCATATCGGCTTGTAGATGTCTCTTCCAAATGCTGAACCATTACAAAGTTGGAATCCCATACTGCTGATGCATTTTGCTGGTTTTTTGCATCGGGATTACCGTAGTACATATCCAATATAGTATCTTGGGCTGACAAGAGAGAGGGTATTTTAACCCATGCGACCAAATGCCCAGTAGTGCTATCGTATTGCTCAATTTCATGATTAAGTGTACCGTTGCCGGCACCGATAAAAACAATATCGTCGCCGTCCGACTGAGCTTTGGCTTTCAGATCTGGGTCTATTATATCTATGAGAACCGGAAAATTTGCTAAGTCAGCACTTACCATCGTGTGGTTTATGATTATTTGTTTCCTGAAAGTCCAGTCGAAGTTCCACCAATCATCACCGCCAACGGGTTGTATAAGGGTTAATAATGGAACAATAAATATGCTGCTTAACAATATCCAATTGATTATTACGCTTTGGATTTTTTTTCTATGGCGACTAAATTTTCCCATTTACTTAGCTCTCCTTCCCATTTTAGATGTTGTTTTGCCTCGATAAATACTTATGCGGTAGATTAATCAAGTTCAGTTTTTGCATTTAACTAGTGTATTTTTGTTGGACAGTTGTGCGGAATTGTTTATTAAATAGTAAGACAGACTAATCATTCGTAAAATCAAATAAGCAGAAGCACAATAATTTACGTGACACAGTTAAGGTGGATGTTTGTTGCCTACGATGAGAAGTATTGGGCAAGTTGCCTTCCCACTTGCTATTTTGCTTAGTTCCCTAGCTTTCGGCTTTGCGTTGCAATCTTCGCTTGTTGTACCCTCTAGTGGTTCCATCTACTATCAGCCAGAAGCTAGGATCCTTCTTGAAGATGACTTTGAAAGTGGTAATTTTAGTGCTTGGAATGGCACTTTCACTACTGCTGGCAATAACACTGCCTCTGTTGCCTCAATAAATCCGTACGAAGGCTATTATCATAGCTATTTTCAGACAGATAGTCTAGCCTCTGGTGTCAATTATGCTTACTGTTATGAGGTTTTGTCTCCAACAATTAGCGAGGTTTATGCGAGGGGCTATTTTAAAATTGTTGACGGATTACCGCTTGATGATGAAAATGATAGGGTTGGGTTGATTAGCTTTGAAGTTGGTGGGTGGCTACAATGCAGTTTTCGTGTTCTTCGCTCTGGCGGAGTAGATCGATTCAACATCGTTGGCTACAATGGCAGTTCTTCAGTAACCAAGAGCTCGGACGCTGTTTACCCTGTCGAAGGCAAGTGGTACTGCTTTGAATTTTTCATTAAGGTGCATCCTACAAAAGGTGAGTATCGAGTGTGGATTAATGGGGTGGAACGGATAACTATGACTGATCTTAACACGGCGGAATATGGCACTGGTGTTAGTCGTGTTCGCTTTGGTCTAACCTATACAGCGAATGTGCAACATTATGTGAAGGTTTACTGCGATTCAGTTGTTGTAAGCACGCGTTATGTTGGTCAGTTAAGATATACTTTTGGTGTGATTGGTTCAGTGGTAGAAAATCCTACAGTTAGAAACTTTTATTGGCTTTTTGGTAACCAGAGCATAAGTTATAGGGCTATTTTGCCTTCTGAGGTTGAGCGTTTCGAGGATGTTGATCGTTTTGATGGTTTGGTCGTTTGGACAAGAGGCAACTATGGTTATAACGCTACGGCAATTAGACTATTCGCCCGAACACGCATTGTAATTTCTGATCTTTGGGATTTCTGCAAAGCTCTTTATCCAAGCCTATCTGCATCCATTCAAGTTCTGAATACTGGAACGGTTACGTATGTTAGGGACTGGGGCAATTTCCGTAATGGCGATTTAGTTGAGATGCGAAATGAGACAGGAAACACAAATCAGTTGGCAACAGTTTCGAGTTCAGGTCTAACAAGTTTTAGCAATGTAACCGCTATTGCACGTTATGACGCCAACAATATCGCACTTTTTCACATGAATGGGACAGCGGTGAAAAGCGGCTTTTATGTTATGGGCCTAGATGCGACTACGCCAGACACGCAGTGGGATGGGATCTGGCACGTTTTCCCGGCAATCAAGATGGTCAAAGACTTTCCAACGGGCAGATATGCGCGCTGGCTTGCGAACGGAATCAACCATCTAAGCTACGGTGAAGTAATGAGTCGACTTAACAATTGGGTCGCCAGCGCACCCACATGTATGAACGCTTCTGTCATGAGAATTGGCAAATCTGTTTTGGGTAGAGACATCAATGCGACTCGCTTCGGCAAAGGTTCTCGATACATCATTGTTGACGGAGCTATCCATGGAAACGAGAAAAATACAGTGCCCGCCCTTTTGAGACTGCTGGAAGTCATCCAAGAAGATTTTGAGGCAAACGGTTACTGGAAAAACCGACTCGATGAAGTGAGCCTAATTGTCATTCCTATATTGAACCCTGATGGCTATGTTAGTAACACACGTGAAAATGCTAATGGTAAAGACCTTAATCGTCAGTTTCCTCCAGGCAGTACAACAACGGAGCCTGAAGCTTGGGCTCTACGTTGGCTTTGGGGCAACTACTCGACTTTCGTTTATGTCAACCTTCACGAGGGTGGCTATTGGTACCCCAATGATTACTGTTATGCTCTATATCTGCCAACAAATCCGGTTGACATTAAAGCGTTTACAATACAAAATTGTTATTGGACCGCAGACGATTTTCAAGCCTTACGTCATTGGGGATATTACACCGAAAACGGATTGAACGTTAACATTGGAAAAGTTAGAACGGTTGGGCAATCCTTTACGAATAGCTGTGCATACTGTTGTGCCAGCTATTTTTACAACATAAGTGGCTATCTCATAGAAAGCCTTGCTTGGAGTCCCACTTACAAAGCTCGCCAAATGCTGTACGCTATGGACTACTATATTTCAACCGTCCTAGGAATAGCAAGTCATTTTGACAGGCTGCGCGCAGACGACTTCCTCGTAGTAACCCAAGGCAACGTCAAAAGCCTTGTATGGACAAGCCCGATTCTTCATTTAGCCATCGACACATCTGACTATGTCGCTGTAGCGACGCTCAAAACAAAGATCGATGTCGGAGACAGACCAAAGCCCTTACACGTTTTCATTGACAACCAAGAAAAGAGCGAAGGCAATGGTTGGACTTACAGCAACGGAATAATATCAATCACCGGAGCTCAAAATAGTGTCGAAATCAGATGGTGAAACGCCTGTGTGCGCAGATGAAGGCAAAACCCACATCAGAGACAGACTCGCTAATGATGCTCCTCCAGAAGCTACAGATTCATCTGAGATTAAACCAACAACTTGGTTAATAGGCTCTTCTGAACTGAAGGATCATATTTTAGCTCGTATAGGTATTAATCGTATGGGCCATAGAGTAACGCCTGGGTTGTATTCAATCGGGCGCCCAGGGCCGGAGTCCCCAGTATTTGTCACAAGCAATTATACGCTCAGCTTTGATTCCTTAAGATCATCACTGAAAGGCCTGGACGGTTACATCTTGGTTCTTGACACGCAAGGAGCCAATGTCTGGACCGCGGCAAGAAAAGGCGCGTTTGGCACAGATGAGTTAGTAAACAGAATAAAGACTACAAAACTCGAGAGTGTCGTTAAACACAGAAAGCTTATATTGCCACAACTCAGCGCCCCAGGTGTGAACGCTTTTGAAGTTGAAAAACGGTCAGGCTTCAAAGTGGAGTACGGACCAATACGTGCCAAAGATATCCCAGAGTTTCTAAGGATTGGAAGAGCGACACCTGAAATGCGCCTCATGCAGTTTAACCTAACTGATCGCCTGGTGCTAATACCCGTTGAGCTTAACCACCTGTCACTACCGCTTATAATTGCGGTAGTTGTTCTCTACGTGATTGGAGGAATCTCCTTATCTGCCGCAGCGGCTGTCGCAGCGCTATCAGGCGTTGCACTATTTCCAGTACTTTTGCCTTGGCTTCCAACGAAGGATTTCTGCACTAAAGGCTTCACGCTGGGTATTTTGCTAGCATTACCTTTCGCCGTCGCAGCATTCTGGAGTCATCAAGAGTCAGTATTGTGGTTGCGCCTCATGTATGTATTGACGTTTATGCTTCTTATGCCACCAGTTACAGCTTATCTTGCTCTGAACTTCACTGGTTCGAGTCCCTTTACTTCAAGGACAGGGATCAAAAGGGAGATTTTCAGATACGTTCCACTAATGGCAGGTAGCTTCGTCTTGGGCGCGACACTATATATTGCGATTACCGTAATGCAGTATATAGGGTGATTCGTTGTTCAACTCCTACGTCTCAAACACTCTGGAATATGACGAAAAGAAATGCGCCAATTGTGGTATGTGCAGTACGGTCTGTCCTCGTGGAGTTTTTGCAAAGGGTGAAGAAAGAGCTGCGCTTATGAAGCCTGAGGCATGTATTGAATGTGGAGCGTGCCAGCTCAATTGCCCAACTGGTGCAATCACAGTTGACACAAACGTGCGCTTTAGTATTTCAATTTTAGGAATTGCACGCACTCTAGTAAATGCGCTAGATTTGAAGACATTACTAATGCCAAGTTTCAGTAGGTTCAGAGAAAGACTTTATCACTCATTTCCGTTCAATAGAAAACCATTGAATCTCTATTTCTCTATGGTTGAAGAGATTGTCTTGTCTCTTTTCACAAGTAGTTACGAATATTTCTATCACAGATGGAAGGTTTTGCCAGAAAGAGAGTTTTTCTATTTATCAAAGCGCTATGATCTAAGTAAAATAGAGAAAGTAATCGTCGTTGGCGCTGGAGCGATACCTTTTACAGCCATTTTTTTCAGCCAAAAGATCCACAAACCTGTATATGCCATTGAAAAAAATATCTTAGCTTATTTAGCCTGTTCAAGACTGCTACGTAGACTGAGAATAGGAACAGTCAAGGTTGTTAGGGGTTCAGGGCAACTTTACCGTGATTATGGCAGAAATAGTCTAGTTATCATCGGTATACAGACTATTTCAAAACAAATGGTATTGGAACGAGTTATAGGTAATGGCAAGTGTAGCCGAATAGTTGTGATAAGACAGCCATCGACGCAGAAAACTGATGAGTTCGAAAGTGCCAGTTTAGATGGATTAGAATATGCGACTATTGAACACGGTGAAGGTGTCGTATCATTCATTATTTCAAGCCGATTCTGACAAAATACATGGGTTCTGGGTTCACAAAAACCTTATTTCCCCAGATGTACATTATCAGCGCTTGTGCGATGAAACATTTTCTTTGATGCGTTGATAGTGGTTGAACAATAGTCGATTAGTATAATTTTGGTTATTTTTGTTTTCTTGTGAGGGTTTTTAGAAGTTTGGGAACATTATATTTGATAAACTTTCTTAGGCTTGCGTCTGGGTTTTGTTCGACCATTGCGTGAAGTAGGCCGTCCACAATTATTAATGCTGGATATTCTCTGAAGTGAGGGTGTATCAGGTCGTCAATAAGCTTGTTTAGTTTACCCTTATCGGTTTTTCTTGCCTTTCGCATGTCTGAGGCGCATCTTTTCAACAAAGAAAAAGGGGGTTAAGTTTGAGGTTGGATTATCTGCCTTTTCTTTGGCGGGTCAACTAGCGCTATAAGTTCTTGAATGGTTTTCTTGTCTCTGCCCATCATTTCTAAGCCAGTTCTGAGTTCGACTTCTGCTTGTCTTGCTAGCTCAGCTCTTTGCTCCTCGGTTAATGCCAAGTAGGATTTTCGTAATTCACTTATTTTTTGCCCCACGAGTTTTGATCTTTCCCATGGGTCGGATGCTGCTTCGAACTTTAATAGAAAGTTTGGGTCTTGTAAGCCTTTGGTAAGGTGAGCCATCCAGCTTTCGTAACCGCCTCGACCCATAACGGTCCCGATAAACCAGTGCTTCTCTTTGCTTGACACCCCGGACAGCCAGCGCCAGCTAGCCCATCCCGCCGTAAGCTTTTGAATTCCTCTTCTTCTTGTTAATGGTCTACTTCTTAGCTCCACAATTTTCACCATTAACAGGTATGACAGAAAGGCTTTTAAGTCTTTTTTTAAGTAAATTATTTAGTTAACATCAACAAATCTGTTAAGTTCGGGATACTGAATGAAAATCGATAAAGAATATGAAAAGGAAATTGGTGAGTTAGTTAAGTTGATTGGCAAGCGTTGGGACATTCTGGCGAAACTGTTAGAAATGAAAAAAAGTTACATGAGTGAGCTTTCCAAAGAACTTAAAAAGAGCATACAGCAGCTTCATTTTGAGCTAAAGGAACTTGAGAAAAAGGGTTTAGTGAAAAGTGAACAAGATAAAAAAGAAAGACGCAAATACTATCGCATCACTGATTATTCCGATAGAATTCTAACAGCAATTGATCAAGCATTTTGGATGATGCCTAGAGAGAAACTTGAAGAGTGGCACATAGATATGCTGTTGGACGTATTGCAAGATAGAGATCGTACTGATACTCTTCGTTTATCTTATTCTGAAAGCTTTCATCGAATATGTCTTCAATACCCAATTGAAGTTATAAGTTACCAGCAAGCGAGAGAGTTTTTAGAAAGAATTCTGACAGAGAAATCTACTGACAAAGTTGAATGGGATTTGAAGAAAAGATCTTTGTCTGCTATTTTGTCGCATGTATCGCGCCATAAAGAATGGTGTGAATGGGTCATGAAGGAGGTTTACCCTGCTTTATTGGAGTACGTAGAAGATGAAGAGGAGGAAAGTAGAATATGGGCGATACAAATGATGGGCAGGATAGCGACGAACATCACCGACTCGTCCATAAAAGATGGAATTGTAGAAAAATTACTTGAAATCTGGTTTTCCAGAGGTGTTGATCCAAGTAGCAAATTTGGAAACGAGTTGTTTTGCCTGTTATTGAGTTTGTCTTCGAGGAAGTTGTTCAAGAAGGTTATGGTTATGGCGAAAACCGAGGAGAATAGAAAGAAAGCGGAAATGCTTTTGGAAAGGTTGAAAGATAATTTATTGCCATGTAGATAATGTGCGATTGAGAATTTGGCTAAAAGATGATAGACGCACACCTACTTTATGTAAAAGCTTCATCATAAGGCTTATCTTACTAAGTCTGTTCCAAAGATGTGCCCTATTTATTTTTTTCTTGCAGTGATTCTGATACTTGAAGCTAGACAGTGTTTAACTAAAACGTCAGGCAAACGCGATATAAGGTTGTAATAAAATCCGGTGAACCAATGGTACTGTTTGTAACGTGGGTCTCTTTCAAAACTTATTTTCAAATCTTCAAATCCAGCACTGCGGAAAAATCTCTTCCACTGGCTTAAACTATAATTGCCTTCCTTAACGCCGAGCTCCTGAATGTCCATTTTCCGTGACAATTCAAACACCACTGTAGTTGTACTTCAAAGTGAGAGATAATAGATTTTAAAGTGGAGCTTTACGCTTTCGTAAATGCCTAAAAGCCAGGGTGATTTAGATCTCGGTTTAGGTCTGCGTATACCCCTCCCACTCCCCCAAATAAAACCTAGGTTAAGGTCTTGTCTAATTGATATATCTCTGAATTAACACATGCACTCGCCTTAAGATTTCAAGAAAGCAATAGTCGTTTGAACTAATTGTAATCTCAATCATTAAAAGTAGAAGGATCAAAATGAAGAGTGGTAGCACTGAATGGGATTGCTTGAGGTGTCTTATTGTTCGACATTTCAAAGCAAATGTTTATGAACTGTCATTATTCAATAATTCTATGGTACGAGACGCAGGATAAAATTATGCACACTAGGTATCAATATGAAGCGGGACATTTCGGGAAACATTGTTCTTTGCTGCCTATCTCTTATTGTTTTATTTGGCTCTCTAGTCTCGGTGAGTGAAAGCCTTCAATCCTCTCTTTCTTTACCTTCGAATGGGTTGATAAACTATTGGCCCGTAGTAGATGTAACAATAAACATTAGCCGAGTGATAGGCATCAACAATTTGTCATTGGGTCTTCAGCTTGATTGGGAATGGAAAGCTTGGTTAGACAGTCCTACACGAATAGAATTGGCTAGAAATGCTAGTTTTAGAATAATACGCTTCTTTGATTTCAGACCAACTACTCCACGCTTAATGCCGTGCACTTATTGGGATGAAGCCAGTCAAACTGGAACGTGGGATTGGACAAATGTTGATAATTTTGTTCAAGCAATTTTTGATGTTGGAGCCGAACCCCTAATTTGCTTTGGATGGCCAATGGCCAACTCAACCAAAACTCAAAACACTATCCCATCAAGTATGGCTTTAAACCCAATCACTCAATTACCTTATCCAAACAGCTATGCTAAATACTGCACTGAATGGGTAAAGCACTTCAAAGAAAAGGGATGGCCTGTCAGATTATACGAGATATTCAATGAACCATACGCGTATTTTGGCTGGTCCCCCAATCTGACAAAGCTAGAGTATTTCAAGAATGTATGGAACACCTGTGCCAAGGCAATGCGGGCAGAAAACCCTGCTGTCTTGCTTAGTTTTGACTTTATAATGTCAAAAACGGTGCTAAATTATTGGCTGACAAATAATGGAGAAAACGTCGATTTCCTTGACTTCCACAAATATGATTGCTGGGCAGCAAGTGGGACAGGCTACTTCAATGATACCGATTTGTTAGTACGGGCTGAGACAGAGCGTTTTGAGACCACAGACACTTATGGCGTTTATGATGCGCAAGAAATATGGTTGAATGCTCGTGGCGTTATTTTACCTATAATTTGTTCCGAAAGCAACCTGAACGCAGCATATCAAAACGGGACAGACCCGCGAATTCAAAAGACAATAGGCGCAATATGGACTGCTCTTGTTTTGAGAGAAGCCATTCTTAAAGGTCTTAGTTGCTATGTATATTATAATTTCGGAAGTAGTGGTAGCAAAGTAGCACCATCTGGCGGAATTGGCTTTGGAATGATTAACCTCGATACGGACAGGCCTTGGTACCCATATTATGTTCACCAGATGATAGGAAACAGCTTGTCTGTCGGAGATAGGATTGTCGAATCCACAAGTAGTTCTGACGACCTAAGAGTTCTGGCCTGGATTCATAACAGAATCGTCAATGTCTTAATAGTGTCGAAAATCGATCATTCTTATTCAATCAACCTACACGGATTTAAAGGCGAATTGGAGCTAATCAAGATTGACGACACCATCCCTTGGGAAAACGCGAGTTTGCAAACTTACCTTTTCTATGCCGGAGAACCACTAATCGTTAGCGGCTACACCGTCGCATTGGCGCAAACGATTGTTTAAATATATTCAGTTTGTTTCCATTAGCAAAATTTGAAATCGTTAAGGTTTCCATGTTGGTTCTTCGTGAAAAACAATAAGGACTACACTATTATCATAGAGAACATAGAGGACATTGTGTGTCACCCTGAAATTTTACGCAGCCATGGCGCATGCGAAGTGATAAGTTGGAGGATAATTGGTTCCTGCGATGCTACACATAAGAATACGTCTTTCAGGAGAAAATACGAGGGTCTTAATCAGGCCGTTTCGGATAACAAATATGGGGTAAAACAAATTCTATGAGCCATGGACTGCTATATTCTAATTTTAGCGTTCTTAGAACAGCGCGCACATACGGGAAACCAACGGATAAGCATTATCGGTTTATGTTAGCGCGCGGTGCTCTGAAGGCAAAAATATGATTCTGATCAAGCCACCGCCACCTATAATTGTGACTTTCAAACCATAGTTCTATTTGCTTCTTCTCTTGAAGAGCTTGACTATGCAGTTCGACTACCCATGCTAATATTTTATCAACTATTGGTTCGGCACCAGCCAAAACAAGCCACTCCGCCCCTTCTACATCTACCTTGACCAAATCGATAAACTTGAAAGTAGTTTTAATCGATAAACTTGAAAGTAGTTTTGCCAACGTTACTGTCTCAACAAGAACAAAATCTCGTTCAAGTGGCATTTTTTCGTGGCAGGATATAAGTGAATGGTTCGCATCATGTTCCCCTATGAATAGTCTGACGGTTCTGCGATTTTCATTTGAAACTGCATTTTCAACACAGACCACGTTGTTAACAGCACAGGATTTGAGATTTTGTTTCAATTCAGCCATATTGGCTGGATGCGGTTCAATAGCAATGACCTGATCAAAATTGTTATGCAAAAGCAAACTGTAAAAACCGAGATTTGCCCCTATATCAACGAATAGTTTTCCTTTCAATTTTTTAAGAGTTTTCGAGACTTCCTGTTCGAGCGGCAGAATAGTTAAGAAAGCAGTTGTATGCAGAGCTCGACTAAAAGAAAACACAAAATTCCGAATAGCCTTGTCTCCTAAGAGCCTATCTTTGCCTCGCCAACCCAGTTGGTAAATTATTCTATCGCATCTTTTCCTCCCAAATAACAGCCGAATGGCAACTCTGAGAATTATGAAAAACATGCTCTTGGTACCCATGTTCCGGATGCTTATTTCGCCCATTGATGTTGTCTCCTCTCTCGACTAGATGACACTTTCTCATCTAAACAAAAGATTAATTGTAGTTGAATGATTGTAGCGCGCGCGGAACTGTTAGTCATTCGTGGCTATACTATCGTATTATAGCAGCCCTTAAAGTGATAACAAACATGCACGATTTACAATTGAGGCATATTACACGTTTATTGAAACTTGCTTGAACCCGTTCTCTCTTTTAATATTTTCACAACAAGCTCAGCGTTGAAGTTGGCCAAACCCTGTATTTCTCTCGTTTTAGATTTCAAATCCTTCTTTATTTTCTCTTGATTACTCCACAGATGACAAACAAGCGAAAATAACGTGTCATATGTAAGCTCTTTGACATTGCAAACATAATGTTCTTGATTTAACATTTTCATGATCCCATGGTATTTTGGGTTATGTCCTATTGCGATGGTGGGGACGCATGATGATAAAGCTAATATGCAAGAGTGCCCCCGTGAGCCTATGAATATGCTACATCGGTTTATTATCCCCTTCAAAGTAATAGGGCTATAATCGTCTTCAATTATCTTGACTTTTTCTTTCTTCTTAGTCAAGCCGACTATTTTTTTGGATATGATTCTATCGTCGCCTCCATGACCCCCCCAGATAGAGAATGGAACCAGAACAACTTGAACATTGTATTTTGCCACGAGGCTATCTATAACATTAGCGAAAAGCTCTGCAAATTCTTGTTCGCCGCCTACAAAATGATAGTTTGCAGTCTCGGAACTAATACACATTCCTACGATAGGACTATTTGTGTCAATACCTTCTTTATGTAGTATCTTCTCTACTTCATTGTTGGATGGTGATTCTAGTAAAAAAGCGGGATCCGCAGTTAAGAACAACTTGTTGCTCTTAATTCCTATCTTGGCTAAGTAATTCAGCGAGTTCTCTTCTCTCACAGTTATCAGACTTACTTTGTTCAGCAAAGGCTTAATCAAAGGTTCTAAAAATCCGATTGGACCTATTGTTTGTGCATAAATAACTATAGGCTTTCTTAAGAGTATAAACAACAAGAAAAAGTAAGCATCTCCTCCGATGGCAAGAAAGTTCCTTTGAAATTTGAAGCGTAGGTTTTGGCTATGAGTTGGTGTGGATAGACAATCGCCAGAAAGATCTAGAATCATATCAAAGCCATTGTAGAAAGCTAACTCTTTGAACCCCGCAAGATTAGTCGGACTTAGGCCTAGAGCAGACAGCACTCTGAAAAACAAAGCTTCAATAAGTAAAGCAATGGCTTTCGACTTTGTTGACACGATTCTCTGCAATACCTTTATACCATAAACATTGTAAAGTTTTTCATCAGCACAAGGATCACGAGATTCTATAGTAAACTCGGCATTTGGAATTACTTTCCTTAACGATTTAACCGTTGAAAGGACTATTGATGCCCATCCTTTGTTAGCAGATGTATAATTATGTATAATATGGAACCTAACCTTTCTAGATGCGCTCATCTTTCAAACCCGTGAATTTCTATAGAATGAAAGTTCAAGATAATACAGAAAAGCACTCCATGCCTTTAACACTTGAAAAGGTGTATTCTTAAGTATAAAAAGCGCAATTTTTCTACTTGAAACAATCGTGTCAAAAAGTTGTAATAGAGAGACCATATATATGGAATGATTCACGATCTGTTTTACTCCACAATACTTTGGCATTGCTCTACCGAATGACCTTAGAATAGACATGCGCGAACTTAAACCGACTTTCTTAAAAGACAACGGGTTCCATTGAGATTCGATCACTTTTTCACAGTTAATCTTGTTTATCGTGATTTTGCCTTTCAATTCTGCTCTTTTAAGTATCTCCTCGCCTATTTTGCTTCTTGAGATAACAACTGAAGTCCCCATTTTGTCTTTTTTCAGTATTTCCCTTAGCCAGGCATCCCCGAAGGATAAATCGGCTAGCTCATTTGTTAGGTCGGAGCAGCACATACAACGTAATGGGGTGAAGAAAAAAGAACTGAAGAGCGGATTCCACCATTCTTTGCGAAAATCGCCTTGTCTGCCTCGGACTGTTTGTTTATTTGACAGCATAATTGATAGATTCCCTGGCCATCCATTTCCTCTATAGTCAAGCTTTCTAACAACCCGTTTATCAATTCCAAATTTGTGCAGCAAAACTTCGGTTCCCCTAAAGTTTACTGTGTGAGAGCAAAAAAGTCCTAGATGGAAAGGGATCTTTTCTCTTAATCTCTTGTCTAAGGCCTCAGCTTTTCTGATTCCGTGAATATGACAGGGCAACCCGACTACGGCGAATTTTCCACGTTGGCTCATAATCTCTTTTAGCGCAATGTTTGCGGGAACTGGACAGTACTTTGATTTTGAGGCAGAAATTATTTGGGCTTTAGTCCTTGCAATAAACGGTTCGGGTTCTAAGGGCTTATCTTTGTTCATGCGGACAACTAGAACCCCGTCAACTAGACCTTCTTCCAACGCCAAAACTAGGAGATCAGTAACCATACCTCCAGAGGATGAATCATATCGTATGAATTCGTCATTCGAATGGCCAACGTAGCATTCAAGATAATTCCCGAGCAAGCTAGGGTCGCATCGTTTCCCAAAAATTCTGGAATTCAATTCATCGAAGTCTACTAGATGACCAGGACATGATTTGATGCAATATCCACAGTTAGTACACTTAGCCTCTTGAACTTGGGGCAAGTAAATCCCGCGAGTGATATTCAATTTCACAGCGTCATTAGGGCATATGCCCACGCAAGTACCGCATCCCGTGCATAAGCCCGCTTTAACTACTCGTGTGATCTCGTTTCTCAATGTTTGTGCACCAATCCAATCTTCTGAAGATATTCGTGGGCATTTGTTGATATCGAAAATAAATGTCGCATAAGAGTTCTAGGGATTCATCCATAACCTGTATTTTCCATCGTTATACACGCAACTAAATTCGGATTGAACCTGAAGTTCAAATTGACCCGCCACTACACTTGCATTTCCAGGATTCTTGTAGGGTGAGAATCCACGAGCGTAATAAAAGTATAGATTGAATCCCTTCAACTCGTATATTATCTCTTTGCCATAGGAACCTACTTCCTGTGCGCCCGCAGTATCCAGCTGTGATAATCTCCTAATTTTGTCGTAATTGCTTGAATTGATCAGAAATAGCATCGGATTAAGATCATCAGCCCATAATACAGAAGAATTATTGGTTATCACTTTTTCATTAAAATTGCCGAATCTCATAAAGTCTGTGTTCCTTTCTCCCACTTGTCCATAACTGATTGAGGGATCATACAAATGCAGGGGGGCAAAGCCATGCCCCCATAGTCCTATGAATGAATAGAAAAGCAAGAATACCACGATAATGGAAATCACTGGGATGTATCGAATTCGCTTCAACTTGTTTTTGATGTAACTGTAGGAAACTGCACCAAGTAGTGACACAAATGGTAATGCCAATGTTATGACCCTGTAAACCTCCTGTCTAAAAAAAAGATTATCAATGATGAACAATAGTCCTAGACTCAAGGTTGAATAAACAACGAAAAGCTTGCCAGGTGTCTTACCAACCTTCATTGTCAAAATTACTAGTCCAAGAAGCGCGGGAACATATATAAAAATGTCACGCAAGAATGACATTGCTGTCACCCATGTGGGTGTCAGAATTTCTGGATAACTAGCGGGCGAGGGCAAGTATTCAATCTCTTGAGCACCAGTTAATATTTTCACGAAACGTACGATGCCTGAAGTTATTGTAGGCCAAACCGTTGTTCCATAGTTATTCCACCAAGTAAACAAGAAAACTAGCGATATCAACCCCAAACCAAAGATCGCATGCTTTGAAACATTAGGTGGTTCCCCAAACAGTTTGTTCCCAAATTTACGCTTAGCAAAATGCGTGCCTAGCACCAAGAAGACAGAAAAAAGAAGAAAGTACAATACCAAAATGAAAGATGTAAAGTGATGCACCATGACTAATGTCAACGCAAAAAAGATGGTCAAAGCTGTGTATTTTAGTTCTTTTGGCTCAATCCACGATTTGTAGACGAGGTAAAACGTGATTACCAGAAAGAGAATCCCTAGGTTTTGTCGCACAAATTGGACTGTCCAGAAAAGCGCTTCAGGCGAAACTGAATAAAGCAAGAGAGCAAAGCCAGTCACCTCAGAAGCTAACCTTAAGGACTTCCTAATCTTATCAACAAGAAGGTAAACAAAAACCAATGAACATGTACCGATAATTGAAGGTAGCAACAATGCTACTTGATATGCATTGATTCCTGATACCTGAGAAAGGCACAAAGCAAGAATGTGCAGGATTGGCCATCCTGAATACCATGTGAGCAGGGTTGCTGGATAGTTCTGTTCCGTAATCACAAACGCATGACCTTCACCCGCAAATGTTTTTACAACTCCATAGTCCCAGTTCCCATCCCCAAAAGGGATAATAGCATAGTTGGTGGCGAGATAGTACACATTTCTCATAAATACGATACTTAAAACTAATGAGAAAATGAAGAAGCTAATTCGGTGATTCTTTATCATCTGCAGTGATAATATAACAGCAAGAGCCGAAATCATAAGATAATATGTGGTCGGAAGAAAGATTTTATACCAGAGAGACAACCCTGCAATAGTTATAACGATTAGCTGTACAATCAGTAAAGTTGCTTCAGTTCTGCTAATAATCAAGGTCACTTCACCTTTAATGATCTTCTGATTTCAGATAGATACTCTCTAATTCATATGCCACGTTATTCCAATCTGGAATTTTTGTTCCTATCCACTTTTTCATGGCTCTTTTATCTGCACCATTATCAAGGACGCTATTAATCAGTCTTGCCAACTCGTCTAAGCTAATCGGAAAATCAACTCCAAAGCAGCTTTCATTGTCCACCCATTCACTCAAAGCAGAAGTATTAGCAACAATACATGGTGTTCCAGCAGTCAACGCCTCAGCCACAACAAGCGAATACGCCTCATACTTAGACAACAAAACAAAAACATCCGCATCAACAAACTTCTGCAAAAGCTTCCGCCTAGATAAGTTCTCATAAAACCTAACCCTATCATAAACCTTCAGCTCTCTAGCACGCCTCTCCAAAAAAGGCTTAATCGGCCCCGTACCAACAATCTCCAAAACCACGTCATCCGCCAGCTTCGGCAAGACTTCAACCAGATATTGCACGCCCTTATAATCTAGCAGATAGCCAACGTACAAAATCGACTTGAAATCATGAGGTCTTCTTCTAAGTCCAGAAAACTCGCTAAAATCAACACCATTAGGTATGACTGTGATTTTTTCTGCGTCAATTTTGAGATGTCGCGTCAACAATGATTTTTCGAATTCGGAAACTGCAATTATTCTTTCAGCCTTTTTCAGAGTCCTTTTTCCAAAAGGCTTAAGCAATCTACGCAGGGAATTCCTAAACGAGGAAGAGCTTTCACCATGAAAATGTGTTGTAACAATAAGCTTTTGACATTTAGCCAAAACTGAAAAGTGAAATGGGAACGTGCTGTAGTCGTGTGCGTGAACAATATCGAACTTGGCCTTGCGCAACCTTATTAGCATATCCCAAGAAAAAAAGTAGGCGTTGTATGGTGCATAACACTTGAACGTTTCTACAATTATGCCATTTCCAAGTTCATAATGGTACGACTTCGGTCGCACACTTGTTGCGTATACTGTTACGTTGTGAGTTTTTGCAAGTCGCTTAGAAATATTTAGTATATGATTGGCAACCCCGCCTATCTCTCCAAAAGGATACGGACATATTTGCAGAATTTCCATACCTGACAACTCACGTTGAAATATCAATATTTTGACGGACTTTATTTTTTCCAAACAACTTGCTTTTTACCGAGCATCTCCATGAAAATTGCCTGCAAAAGAAAGAGATAATTCGTGAAATAAAGCAAAAACAAATCACGTCCTTTGGGTATAAGCAGAATTAAAGGCGTAGCTAATATCACTACGGGATATTCTATTAAAAGAAGGGTTAAAGTTAGTATAAAGACCGGAAATAAAAATGGATTAATAATATACAAGAAAACGTTAACTCTAGATATCCATGAATTCAATTTTAATTTTCGCTTCAAATCCAATGATAGGCATCTATGCCATATTTCAACAAGGTGTTGAGCTCTCCGGGTTTTCTTAGCTAATTTTTCACTCCATTTTGAAGAGATGGGATTGAGGAAATATATATCGGGTACCATAATTGTTCGGTATCCTTTTTGTACAAGATCAAGAGCTGAACCAGAATCGTCGCAAGGTTCATCAAACCTCTTAAGTAATCCTCTTTTGTACAAAGCTAAGGCACCTTCGAACACAATGGTCGAATGGATTTTTGATTCACCAACTCGGATATAGTTGAACAACCCTCTATACTGGCTTTCTGTTCGCGTCGCAGAAGAATTATCGGGGGTTATCAGAGCCTCTTGCCCACAAACAGCAGCAACTTGAGGATCCGACAGATACTTTACAGCATACCTCATGGAATGTCGAGGCCATAAACAATCAGCATCTGACGTAGCGATAATTTCACCTGAGGCATGCTTAAGAGCGTGATTTAAAGCCTTGGCCTTGCCTTTTCTCTCTGTCTCTTCCAAAATTAATGTTCTAAAGGATATAGTATGCGTGGCCGCATTAATATGTGCTTTTGCAAGATCGGCGGTCCCGTCAGTTGAAGCACTATCGACAATTATAACCTCAAGTTTGTCTTTAGGATAATCGAGTTCCTCAATGTTTTGAAGCTTGTTTAAGATGTTTTTTGCCTCATTATATGTTGCGATTATTATTGTTACTGTTGGCTCATACCTTTCATTCAAACTCAAGTTCCATGGCTTTTTTTCCGCTGTCCTTTTCATAAACAGGTAGTAAACAGAGGGTATCATAACATGAAGCGCCGATAAAATAGCTAAAATCAAAAATGCCACATTCAAATTCTTCACCTTCAATTGTATCTTAAATAGTGCGCATAATTTCGATCTTTCAAAGGAAAATGGATAACAGACGTGTGTTCCGCATCTCTTCTATTTTGCACGAAGCTATTTCATATCACCACATTCATAGCTCGATAAATTTGTTGCGTGAATTGTAGCGTCATGCCTGCTAGCTAACCACTCAAAAATTTCATTAATCTGAACAGAAACATCGCCAGTATCATCAACAAAAAACTATGGTATATACAAAATTGATACAATCATTTATACCAACGGCACTATTTTGAAAACTCTATCCCCTTAATTTCAGAAACTATCTTCCTGAGTTTACCACTCTTGTCCAATGGAACCTCATCCACAAAATCAACTTCAAAGTCCACCTTAAACGCATCTAACTTCAGAAACTGTCTAAAATGCTCTACCAACTCAGCCCCCATAACCTTGTCATTCACATTACTATTTATCTTTCTGATGATGAACCTAAAGAGATCTATTTTCTTTTGAACAACCCTATACTGATCTATATAAGCGTAATACTTGAAGAACTCCATAATCCAGCCGAAAACGAGCGGCGAAAGTACTCGCCCATCAGGAAGAACAATCAGAGAGTCTTTGCGACCCTCTATCACCTCCATTAAAGGAAAAGATATTCCACATGGACACTCTGACTCTTTTGAGGCCCTTCCCACATCGCCTACAGCATACCTTATGAAAGGCATTGCATAATTGAATAAGCTTGTACAAACTATCTCACCACTCTCGCCAGGACCAACCTCTTCGCCTCGCTCATCCAAAAACTGCATTATAACAGAATCAGCATCAATATGGTATCCGCTCTTTTCCTCACACTGCCAAGCAAGCCTCTCAAGCTCCATACACGCGTACTCATCGTAGAAGGGGGCATTAAAAACCGCTTCTATAAATTTACGCGAAGAACTGTCTATTAGTTCGGCGCCTCCAATTATCATTTTAGGCCTAATGGTGTCAGTACCTTTCTTTTCCGCCTCTTTTGCTAGCAATAGCAGGGAACTTGAGTATCCATCCAAGATATCTGGCTCTATTCTTTCAATCTCTGAAATCTGTGTTGCGGCGTCGTCGAAAACTGAAATCGGGATTGGCATATAAATACTCAGAAATCTTTGCAGCCTGTACTCCTCAGCTTGGTGCTGTGGCCCTGTTATCACAACCCACTTGTCCCTAGGCTTTTGTCCACAAATTATATTGGCTCTCAAAAGTTTTGCCTTTCTAAACGCATCCTCCTTTCTCGTGATATATGTAAACAGCGGCTGCCCTGTTGAACCACTAGTGGAAATCCTCTTTAGCTTCGCGACATCAAACTCGTCGGATATAATTTTGTCGGCATTTCTCTGCAGCTCCCTTCTCTCAATAATCGGAATTTTCTTCAAGTCTTCAACAGTCTTCACTTCTTCAGGCTTTAATCCAAGCTGCCTAAATTTTTCATGATAGAAAGGAACATGCTTATAGGCATAATTGACAATCTCGCGAACCTTCAAGTCCTGATATTCTAAAAGTTTCTCTCTACTCCAACGAGTATGCCTTAACAAGCTGCTCAAGTAGTAGGCAACCCTGAAATAATCATACATCACAAAACCTCACACACATGGCTTTATCAATCTAGCACGAATGTTCAGGAGCAGTTACTCACGTTTCTTAAGCTCTGAAACGACTGCGGCAAGCTTGCCACTTTTATCTAAAGAAAGGTCCTTCACAAACTCAACTTCAAATGCTAATCTATCAGCATCAATGTTCAGTGCTTTTCTGAAATGTCTAACCAACTCGTCTTCCGCAATTTCTCTATCAAAAACATCCTTTTTCATTTTGACGTGAAACTCTATAAGATTGACCTTTTTCTGAATAATACGATAATGATCTATGTTATTGAAGAACTTTAAGCCTCTCATAAGCAATATGAAGACTATCGGAGAAACTAGACGACCATTCGGAAGAACAATAAGCGAATCTGTTCGCCCCTCCACTAGCTTCATCAAAGGAAGCGTCCTCCCGCATGAACATTCCGTCTCTTCTGAGAGCACCCCCACATCACCAATAGCGTACCTAATGAAGGGCATAGCACGATTAAACAGGCTGGTGCAAACTATTTCACCCCTTTCGCCGGGTGCAACTTCCTCGCCATCATCATCCAAAAACTGCATGATAACAGTGTCAGCATCAATGTGATATTCGCCCTTCTCTTGACATTGCCAAGCCAAAACCTCAAGCTCATTGCATCCATACTGATCATAAAATGGCGCTTCAAAAGCCTTCTCTATATACCCCCGTTCATAGTCTCCTAACAGGTCAGCGCCTCCGATAACTAATCTAGGCCTAGATATTTCGGTTCCTTTCTTCTCTATCTCTTTAGCCATCAACAGCAGCGAACTCGAATAACCCTCTAACACGTCGGGTCTAGCTTGATTAACAACAGAAATTTGTGCATCCGTCTCATCGAACACCGACGCGGTTACAGGCGCGAATATACGTAGCAGTCTTTGCATCCCAGCCATCTTGCTTCTCGTCGCGTAAAAGGGAGATGTTATTACGACCCATCTGTCTCTAGGCTTCTGTCCACATCCTATATTCGCCCTTAATAGCTTAGCTTTTCTAAACTCGTTCTCCGATTTCGTCAGATAATAAAACAGGGGTTGCCCGGTCGAACCACTTGTTGACTCTGCTTCAAGATCATGGGAGCGAAATTCGTCAGAAATTGTTTTGTCAGCGTTTTTCTGTAACTCCTCCTTTCTCACTATTGGCAGCCTATTAAGGTCTTCAACACTCCTTATCTCGTCGGGCTTCAACCCAAATTCTTTGAATTTGCCATGATAGTAGGGCACATGTTCATAAGCATACTTCACTATGTATCTGAGTTTTCTGTTTTGATAATCTACTAAGCGGTCGCTACTCCAATAGGTATGCCTCATCAAATTAGCAAGATGGTAAATAATTCTAAAATAGTTATACAAAGCTCGGATGCTCCTATCAGCCTTAAGCTTCCTCACTCTTCACTTTTAAGCTCTGGAATAACAACACTGAACTTGCCACTCTTGTCCAAAGGAATATCACTAACAAAATCGACTTCAAAACTAACTTCATCACCTGTAACGTTAAGCACCTTGCTGAAAAACGCAATCAGCTCTTTCTCTGCAAATTTTCTATTAACGCTTGTACTTTTCATTTTGAGCAGAAAACGGAAAAGATTCTCTTTCTTCTGAACAACGCGAAACTGTTCGATGTCCTTGTAGAAGCTTAACTGGTACATTCCCGCTATAAAAGCAAACGAGGACATGGCCCGTCCACCAGGCAAAACAACAATTGAATCCTTTCTTCCCTCAATGATTTTCATTAATGGAAATGTTCTCCCGCAAGAGCACACGTCTTCCCCAGAGGCCTTTCCTATGTCGCCTACTGCGTACCTGATGAAGGGCATAGCACGATTAAATAGGCTGGTACAAACTATTTCACCTGTCTCTTCAGACGCAACTTCCTCACCATCATCATCCACAAACTCCATAATGATTGAGTCAGCGTCAATATGGTATCCTTCCCTTTCCTCACACTGCCAAGCAAGCCTCTCAAGTTCAGCGCATCCATATTGATCATAAAACGGCGCATCAAAAACTTCTTCAACATACTTACGGGAATAAGCGTCGATTAGATCGGCTCCGCTTATCAAGAATCTAGGCTTTATTGTTTCTAAACCTTTCTCGTCAATCCTTTTCGCCAATAGGAGAAGGCTACTTGCATATCCGTCCAAAATGTCAGGCTTCAACCTTTCAATGACCGAGATCTGCGTATCAACGTCATCAAAGACTGAAACTGGGATTGGCGCATATAAACCCAGAAACCTCTGTAGCCTCGTTGTTTGACTAAAATAAAGAGGATGCGTGATTATAACATGCTTGTCCCGAAGCCTTTGTCCACAAACAATATTAGCCCTTAAATGCCTAGCCTTTCTATACTCGTCTTCTTGTCCACTTATGTAAAAATACAATGGTTCCCCTGTTGAACCACTGGTTCTGAGAATTTTAAGCTTTGAAAGCTTATGTTTTTTTGAAACTATTTGATTCATGCTTCTCCTTATCTCATCCTTCCTTACGATAGGCAATTTTTTCAAATCGTCAATCGTCTTTATGTGGCTGGGCTTCACTCCAGCTTCCTTAAATTTCCTATGATAAAATGGCACATTTTCGTATGCATACTCTAAAATTTCTCTTAATTTTTCATTCTGGTAGTGTCTCAATTCTTCTTTAGGCCAATAAACCCGTTTAAGCACGCTCTTCAAGTAATAGTAAGCCCTTACATAGTTAACCAAAGATCATCCTCTCACGATATTAAGTTTGCCAAACTGTGATAACGCGGATTTTATCGTTTCTCTTATGTTCTTCTGTATGGATGGAACACGCGTCTCCAACTCAGCTCTTATCCTCTCTTTGTTATTCCAAACGTAACAAATTTTCGAAAATAGTCTTCCACTAGACAATTCATTCAAGGGAATAACGCATTTATTCATATCCAGACTCTCAAAAAGACCGATTTGTTTATGATCATAAGCAACGCATAGAGTTGGCACGCGGCCTGAAAGAGCCAAAACGGCTGGGTGCATCTTGGAAGAAATAACTACATCCATTTTGTCTAAAAACGACTTAAATTCTTCGGCTTTTTCAACTTCAACAATCCTTGCACGATTCTTGTTCCTCATCTTCTGTAATATCATTTTTGAAATCTCTAAATCGTCATATCGAAAACCTGAAACATAATGTGGCAGAAAGACAACAGAAAAACCAAACTTTTCTATGGCTTTGTCAAGGGCTTCAGCATATGAAGTGACATGTCTTTCAATCTCTAATTCTGAAAAAACATAGCTATAAATGCCAGGGGAGACCCCAATGCATGGATGAGAATTGTCCTTAAATCTTGTGTTAGTTGCTGACCCAAACAACCAAGTTGTGTCGAAAGTCAAAATTTTAGGGGTCTTTACACGTAATGATTGGACTATTCGATTTGAAATAGGTTCTCTTACTATTATCAAACTGCAACTATTCAATGCAAGTCTGGAAAGGGACCGTCCAATAACAGTCTTAAATGGGCCTACAGAATTTGGAAACATAACAACAGGTTTACCATAAAACTTCGCAACCAGAACATCCCAAGTTTTCGAAGTCAACATAGTCCACCACGTCAAAATCCAATAGACATTTAATGGAAGAAAAGAAGCGCCTTCTTTGAAATTCTCATCACTGTAAGATACCACCATGTCACATTTTTTTACGCATCCCAAAAGCTCCGAACGATAAAAACCCTTCAAACCGATCTTAACCAAAACCGCAGAAAAAATCGACAATATTACCTGTATAGACATGAAGATTAAGCTAGCTAATGCAAAAATTTTGTATTTTCCACTTCCCCTTTCATATTCAAACTTTCTTGCAAAGAAATCTGCTTTTTCATAAGGAATGTCAACAACTGGAGGTAATACGGCGTCCAAAGGCAAATTAAGCCTTCTTACACCTTCAACATCTGTGGTCGAAACTGAAAAATGCACTTTACCGTTAAAAATTTCCTTTATGACGGCGATGTCACTTTTTAAAAGAGCTTGAGTACCCTTATTATTCATGTTTCCAACGTGAATAATCATAACCTCAAGGGCACACATGACATACACCAAACTCAAAGCAAACAAAGGAACTTGTAAATTCCACAATAAATCCTAAAGATTGGAAGAGGAACACCCCGCAGCAAATGCTTAAAAATCTGTTTTTCAGATAATTTAACATTCAAAAATACAAAAAGGTTTCTTGCAAAAGCAAAGAATGACCGTGAAGAATTAGGTTTCGGATCAAATTCGGGCGTTTTCATTCCAGAATGCTTGATTAATGCTAGCCTAATCTCTAAATCATCCTTCTTGAACTTCAACGGTTCTCTCTGAGTCTCTCTAACTTTCTCGCGTCCCACAGGTTTCAGAAACACAACTCCCGCATCGCAGGCAAGGTTCAGAATATCTTCACCATTCTTAGTCCTCGCCACAACAATAGATTGGCCATTTTTATCATTTTTCAGTTCAGGAAGCCAAGCATCACCAAGCGAAATATCCGCCAACTCGTTAGTTTCGTCTGGACACATTAAACAACGTGCAGGTGTAAAGAAAAAACTCGAAAAAATAGGCCCGTATGCAGTCCATCCGCCAACATAAGGAACAGAGAAACTTGAACCATTCTTCAGCTTGACCAGCATAGAACCAGGCCAGCCTTTCCCACGATAAGCGATTTCCGATACTTCCTCGCTTGATATACCTGCTTTTTCAAGCAGAAGTTCAGTGCCAGAAAAACCAACAGTGTGCGAACACATAATCCCTATGTGTAGCACTATTTTTTCTTTTAATGCTTTCACATTCATTTCTGCTTTCCGAATGCCATGAATATGACATGGTAAACCCACGACTGCAAATTTTCCCTTTTCTTTAATAATGCACTTTAAAGCTTCGTTCAATGGCACAGGACAATATTTTGACTTCGAAGCAGAAATTATGTCTTCCTTAGTCCGCGCGATAAATGGTGCCGGTTCCAATGGACTGTCTTTTCGCATTCTAGTAACTAAAGCCCCATCTATAATGCCTTTTTCCAAAGCAAAAACAAGCAGCTGAGTCGCAATGCCCCCAGAAGAAGAGTCAAACCGTATTTCCTTATTGTTTGAGTAGCCCACATAACAATTAATATAATTTCCAACCTTGTGATCCTTAGGTTGTTTTCCAAAGATTTCAGAATTAAACTTTCTAAAGTCTAAGGAACAACCAGGACAACATTTAATGCATAAACGACAAAAGGTACATTTATCCAAGTCAACATTTGGCAAGAAAAGTCCCTTTGAAATGTGCATTGCAATGGCTTCGGTTGGGCAAACTCCAACACAAGTGCCACATCCAGTGCAAAGCCCTTCCACTACAACTTTTTCAATATTATCTAAAGTGTGCGCTTCACGCTGGATTAATCTGGGCTCATATGCCAATCTTCCATGCACGGTCTAGTTTACCTCTACTTGAGCGTGTATTAATTGATTTTTAACATTTTTCTAAGGTAGAATGCAGCATCAAACCTCTTAGCGTTCGCCAAGATCTTCGGCACATTCGCGTTTTAAAAAACCTATTAAGCCTATGCTAAGCTTGCATCAATTTCTCATAAAAAGGGGGAAATAGGAGTTTTACGGGTACTTGCGTTTAGATATACGAAATACTCCGAAGGCTGCGAAGCATCCTGCTAAGCCCATTATAGCCCCAAGCAAGTATTCTGGAATCACTAGGAATCCTGCGGTCTGGACTATGTCGTTGTTGTCTAAAGGTTCGCCATCATCGTACTTGCCGTTTCCATTAGTATCTACCACGATGTCATACTTCCCAGGAGTAAGACCCGGATTCCACACGGTTGTAGGAGGAACATTTCCTGAGCCATCTGACGTGATCGTGGTTGCTGTGCCAGGAACGCGTACTAAGGAATCGCCAGTCGTCCATGTAGCCTTATCCTCCACTATGTAGAGGTCATAGGCTGTAGACGGAGCATAGCCGCTTCCTTTGACGTAAACAATATCGCTAGGAACAAAACTGTCCTTCTTGACTCCATTCACGTCACAGCTTTCAATGGCAAAGAATATTTGTGGTGCCGCTTTTTCTAGAACAAGCAAAGCCCACGAAGTAGTGAGGATTCCACCTGTGTAGTCATATGACCAAATGCCTCCACCAGGGGCGCCAAACATTGGAGCTGCGGGCCAAGATCCATCGGGATTTTGCTGGGCTAACGCCACGTTAACCAAGTCTGCATACCAGTCATCTCCGTCTAGAGATTCAATACCGAACGCTGTTAACCCCTTCATTGCCGTGTACATTGCTTGGTAGCATGCGTAGTCAGTTGGGTATCCGCGCCAACCTATGTAGTCTGTATCATTCCAATGGTTTTTGATATAGTCGGTTGCATTTTGGACTCGCTGAGTGCTTAATGCGTCACCAAAGAAGGCCATCTGTTGCAACAAGGTGCCAGTTTTGAGAACGTTCACCCAATATCCGGGACCAGTATATCCAGATCCTCCCGAAACGTCGTCTTGGATGTAATCGATCCAATAGTTTAGTTCAGTCTTCACAAACTGAGGAATCGTCACTGCAAATCCGAAACTTGGGTCTTCAGCATAGACGAGACCTAAGACTACATATCCAGACACAGAGTTATCGCTAGAACCATAGTTCTCGTGATATCCCCAGCCACCTCGATAAATACCGCTTTCTGGGTCACTCTGTCCAAAGGCAAAGTAATCTACAATATCTTGCAGCACGTCTTTGAAGGTTCGACCGTTCACGTCACTTCCAGGCACATTGACCACTTTCTCAGGGTGGGTGCTTGCGGCGATAGCCATAGCTGCCATGCCATTGAGATAATTACGCTCATAATCATATGGAGATACTTCGACTCCAATACCATTAGCATTCGTGTCAGGATCCCCAGCGGTCTGCGAAGAAATCGTTATATTGTACGCATTGGCGAAAATGTAATCCAGTCCATTGCTTACGTTGGTGTAATACTCGTAGCTGGGATCGAGAGGGTCCTGGTTTGATTCTATCGCGTAAGTCTCGAGCTTAAGAACTGCTAAACCTGTCACTCCTGTATTGCTGTACCAAGATCCATCCAAGTTCTGCTGCTTTGCCAGCCATGCAACACCTGAATCGATTGCGTTTTGAATTGAATTAGGAGCCTTAACGCCTGGGATGCCCACTGAAATGGTCAAGACAGCAATGAGTATCACAGGAACGATGAAACCTACTTTCTTTTTGTTCATTTTCCCTTTCTCCTCAAACGAATTTACAGCATAAGAACTCTATTTTCTTCGTATTAATTATAGTGCGTAGACAATTTAAGCATTATGAAAGCTTTCTCTAGAGCATTAGTACAAGAGATTCAACCAAATGTGCTAAGCATAGGTTGGTTGCCAAGAAGCAGACCTGTCTCCTCTCGCATAATCAACGCAACCTAAAAGAATACTCTTAGTCCAATAGTAGCTCTACATTGCTTCATCTATCGCGCATTTCTTCGATTTTGCGCCAAGCTACTTCTCTTTTCCTTGTAAGGTGTCGCATCAGCCCAACAATAAGCGCTATATTGCTAGTTAAGTAGGAGAATAGAAGTATCCTTGATTTATTAAATGCGAGTAAAGGGATACCAAATAGCAGAAGATACCAAAGATTTTGAAAGTAAAGAACGATTGCGACAGCGAATACAAATGCCGCGGATATAAGGAGTAATGGAGATATTATATGCATATAGAAATTGAAGAAAATAACAGTGGCAGAAAGAGGAAGCTTACCGTCGATTTTAAGTTTGAGAGAATGTGTTATTCCTGAAATCAAGTGCTGTGCCCTTCTTGATTTTAACATTAACCTGCCTCGTAAAGAGAAAGCTGTTGTATCATGAAATACCGCGTCGGGTACGAAAAGGCATCGATATCCTTTGGAGATTATGTTTACCACGGTTCCAGTGTCATCAGAATAGCCAGCCTTGTCTTCGAATTTCTCAAGGGCGGCCCTTCTGTAGAGGGATAGTTCTCCTTGAAAGATGAGGGTTGAGTTGACCTTGCTTTCACCAAGTCTTAAAACGTAATAAAATTTTCTGTAGATCCCCTCGGACAAAGTATGAACACTCTTCTCTAGATTGATCAACTCTTCACGACCTGTAACTGCACCAACAGACGGATCGGCAAAGAAAGAAACTGCCTTGCTCAACGCTTCAGGTTCCCAAAACGAATCTGCATCCGAGGTAGCAATAATCTCTCCATCAGCAAACTCTAATGCTGTGTTAAGAGCATGCGACTTTCCTAATCGCTGTTTTTCAGAAAGCAATGTTATTGAAAAGCGAAAATTGTTCTTTTCCAGCCAATCCTTGCATACAGCCAAAGTGCCATCAGTTGAAGCGCTGTCCACTAGGATGACTTGAAGCTTGTCTTCAGGATACTCTATTCCTTGAATGTCCTCCAATTTTTTACTTATAACCAATGCTTCATTATAAGTGGGAATGATCAGCGAAAGCTTGGGCCGATAATTCTGGTTTACAATAAGCCCCCAAGCCTTCTTCGCCTTATTCTTCATCCAAGCATAATAAAACAATAAGGGAGCATAGAGCGCGACCAACAATAATACTAAAATAACCAAAAGCTCCACCTTTGATTTCACCTCAGATAAGATTAACTTCCACTAGGAGAGTCAATAGCGTTTTCATATCTTCCAACCAACGTTTTTGCACTGACCTGACAAGGTTATTTCCTAAGTCTCTCTTCAAGAAGTCTAAATGTTTCACGGGCGTGATGTTCTTTGGATACGCCTACAACAACACCTTTAAGATTTGGCAAAGTTTGTATATACTCCACTGCTTCTAAGGGTTTAATGTATCCAGCAGCCAATATGCTCATCGCAATAACGCTTTGTCCAGTAACTTGAGCTAACGCTTCTTCGCATTCTATTCTTGACGGGTTCATTTGAAACCCAGCTTTGTTGAAAGGAGTAGCAATTACTATTTTGCCAAAATCGATGTTCCAGTCTCTAAATTTGCTGACAAGATAAGCGAAATTACGAGTTTCAAAGCCTGGTTTTATCCCAAGATTCAACATAAACTCTATGTATGCCTTACAAAGCCAATCCAAGTCAAGAGCAAGCGCCATCTCAGTTATGATCTCATGAAGCAAAATCGAATCTAAACTTGCCTTTTTACCCACCGATGATTTTATCCTAGAAATTTCATAGAACATGTACGTTTTCAAAAACGCCACAGGATCCATTCTTAGAACTCCTTTTATACCCGTTGCCATTGCCCTCACGTTCATTGAAAAGGCTATCTGCTTCACCATTTTTTTCGCCAATCCAGAAATCCCACCCATTTGAGTGGCCAGTCTAACGTATTCATATGAGTAGGGAACTATAGCATACAGTTTCAGGTTTTTGTCTGCTCCTTTTTTCCGAACTTTTTTAAGTATTGAAAGCGTGGTTTCACTAACTGAGAACATGAAGCCATTGGCGCCATTATCCAACGCAATCTTAACCAACTCGGCACCATATTCAGCTTTGCCTATTGCATTTCCCCTAGTTCTACTTCTCTCTTGTGAAAGATGACTTATCCCATGAAATGGATTATCGCCAATCAACAGCATCATTGATTTTTCTTCACTCATTTTTTGTCAGCTCTATTCTTCACTTGATCAAGTATGCAATCGACTTTTGATGCGGTGGAAAAGTCAGGCTCAGCCTCATTTCCATTCAACATCGATTTGATGAAATATTCATCCTCACGGAAATATTCAGGCGCTCCCAGCAGAAAACCCACGCTATCGTTAAGGTCATGCCTATACCACTTGCGTGATTCCCCACCATTTAACTCCAACTTAACCGTGTCATCATTTACATTCATAATTCCCTTAGTTCCCCGAATAATCAACCCAAACTCAGGCATACGATACTCTTTCTTGCACCACGATATGTCAAAATGTCCTTCCAAACCATCAGAATTTCTAACGCTAAAACGCGCAGAATCTTCAGAACCTCCGGCGCTCAACGATTCTAGTTCAGCTGATTCAGCCTGCAAATCGCCAAAGAACCATAGTGCTAAGTCCACAACATGAGAACCTAAATCACCAAGAACGCCTCCTCTAGAACCAGAAATTTTTGAGCCTTCCTTTACTTCTGAAAAATCTGAAGAGTAGGAATAAGCATCGAAAGAAACTACATTTCCCAAAACATCTTTATTTATGAGGCCTTTAGCCTTCTTAAAAGTAACAGCAAATCTTTTCATATAACCAACCATATTTATCCCACCAAAACTTTGAGCCAACTTACAGAGCTCCTTCGCCTCATCATAATTAGATGCGAGTGTCTTCTCAACAAACAAATTGCTTGTTATCTCCTTCAAATATACTGTTTTAGCTAAAAAGAAATGAGAGGGTATCGGTGTTGTTATGTAGACGGCGTCGAGATCCAGATTCGCAAGTTTCTCTACATCATCAGTTAATTGAACCCTTTTGAATAATCTTTTAAAGACCGTACGAATCAAAGCACTTTTGTCACATAAGGCAGCTAGTTCTACATAGGGTAAAACATTTAAGATACAAGCATGTAAAAGCCCCATCTTGCCAAGTCCAATAACAGCAACCCTTAGAGTCTTTTCATCAGAACTATTCAAAAAACTCACCATCCTTCTTCTTCTCGCATGCAATATTCTGAATAGTAGCAAATGCCCTAGATCGAGTCTATCTTATGATATATAAAAAAAGAGAAAAATTTAGTAACGCCTGCGTTTGGAAATACGAAAGACTCCGAAAGCTCCGAAACATCCTGCTAAGCCTAAAATCGCGCCCATCCAATACTCTGGAACCACTAGAAATGCGCGTATGCCAACTGCCTGATTGTTCCAGACATCGCCCGCATCGAATTCTCCATTTTGGTTTGTGTCAACCCATATGTCATATTCGCCTGGAGTTAGCGGGTGCGTCCACACAAGCGTCGCAGTGATGTTTCCTTGAGAGTCTGTCGTAGAGGAGGTGCTTGCCACCGCGTTGGCTGGCACAGCATTTTGCCCGTCTGGAATCAAATAGATCATTACTTGCGTGCTTGCTGGAAAGCTTCGTCCTCTCACGTAGATGTCGTCAGCCATTGGAAAGGTGGATTTATAGTTGCCAGCAGAATCAGTTGACCAAGCGAAAGATTGCAACTGTGCCTGAACAACAGTAGTCACGTAGGCTGTTCTTGAAATCTCCGCGTCTGATGGCACATTAACAGCATTCCAATAGTACAGAACAGCACTATCCCATCCGCTTAGGCCTGATGGAGTGTAATCATAAGCTGTTCCGTAAGAAGGCGACCAAGCTGCGTACACGAGCTTATCTGGTACTGTAGGCGTTGGATCTACATTTGGCAATATTGTGGAGCCATATATTGAGAATACTGGGCTGTTCGGGTCGTTCGTGGTTTCCCAGAACTGGAAACTAGGTGAAACCCAAGTAGTTTCAGTCTCTGTCCAGCTTTGAGGAGTATTGGGGTCAGTCCACAATCTAATCCAAGAGTCATCATTACCGTCGATCATAATATCCCATAATTGCCTAACGGCAACTTGATGTGCAACAGCGTCATTATTTTTTATAGTCACTGTCACCTGTACCATAGTATCCGCCAATGTTGTACCTCTTATGTCTATCAGCAGAGTCACGAGAAGATTCTCTGCAGTCGTCCAAGAAACCGTTGCTCTAGTGTCACTTATCTTAGTGGCTACCGGATTATAGTTATCCAGATTCTCAACCGTGTACCCTGCCGAACCTGTTTTCCCAGAGCTTGATGTCACGTATTCTTTGAGTGTATCTTGAACCCTAACAGTTGTAAATGTTGACCAAGGGCTACTACCGTAAAAGACGTGCTGATCAGGGTTCGAGTGTCCCGCATCCGTCTTAATGGTGAAGGTTCCGATACCTGTACTCTGTGAAACGTCTTGAATGCTAACCCCAAGTATGTTATTGCTTATGTATATTGTTCCTGGGCTCGGGGGGTCTTCCTTCGTACAACCGTGAGCAACATTGAACACGCTTAGATATACGCTAAAGCTTAGCATGAATATTATTGCAAACAAAGCTATCTTTTTGATAATAAGCATATTTCTCCCTTCTCTTGCGGCATTATTGTTTGTTGACCAGTTATTTAAGCCTAATAGTCACTTTATTATAGAAAATTGCTGTACAAGTTCTAACTGAGTTTTCCGCGCGTGCCACGTTTTCTTATATGCTTTCTTGTAAAATTCTTCTCAGAATAGTGAAGCCATGCCTGAGCTTAAGTTTCTTTTCTCCAAGCCTTGGCCTATAATGTATCGGTATTTCCTTTATGCCGAAGCCTTTCCTTTCAACAAGATGGTTCAATTCAACCTCAACGTCGAAGCCTTTCGATTTAGGCTTCCAATCCCCCACGATTTCCCAACGTACAACCCTCAAGCCCGTCAGGGGATCGCGCATATCAATACCGTTCAAAAGATTGTGGGTGAAAGCCAGAAGCCTATTTCCCAGATAAAACATGTTATGCATAGCCTTCAAATGAAAATGGTTGTTAAACCTGTTTCCACAAACCATTCCAACAGTTTGATTATCCTCCAAAATTCTAATCATCTTCGGCAAATACTCCGCCGGATAAGTGAAATCAGCATCAATAAAAGCTACATAATCAACGTCTAATCCCTTTACGTGTTCAATGGCAGTTGCGATAGCGTCGCCCTTACCTGAGCCCTTCTGGAACACTACCTGTGCTTCCATTGCTTCAGCAATCTTAGCTGTTCCGTCTACGCTTCGCCCATCAACAACTAAACAAAGAGGCTCATCTAGATGATGTTTGATCTCGGCTAGAGTTGGACCTACGCCTTCCTCTTCGTTTAATGCAGCAACTATCACCAAGGTTTGGTTATCGTTTCTTTCTCCTTTCTCCAGCATCGCATAATGCACCTATCGTTTCTGTTTATATTTTGTTCTGACTCTGATTTAAACTATTATAGAAAAATCCTCTAGAACAATCTGCAACATGATAGGCTAATACAGAATTCAAAAACTTTCCGTTACGTTTAGCCAGATCCAAACAAACCGATTGTGAAACTGGAAACCTGAAGCCGTGGCATTGTAAAGCCATAATTCGAAAAATAGCTGATAATAAAACCCGTGATTTTCTTCGTCCCACATGGCAACTTTGTCAATTTTAAAGGTGCAATCGTTTATAACAAGCTTTGAAATTTTACTGATGTTTCCGTCGAAGGACACATCTTCGAAAGAAAATAAAATTTCCTTTTCCCAAGTCTCATTATCACTTAGAAACGTACGATATTCAAGGAGGGGTTCCAGAGTGCTTGGCGTTCCATTAACCGCGGATGGGACAGGCTCAGTCTGATTTCTCAACTTGACATAAACTCTGTAATATTCCAAGCTGCCCATATGATTACCAATGCCCAGATAAACCTTGTAAACTTCCTGTGCTTTCACGTTAGACGGATAATCCTCAGCCATATGATCCGACCCTAAGATCCACAGTTCAGAAAACCTTTCTCCGCTGGGAAGCTTGATAACCATAGCCAATGTCGGCGACAAAATAATGAAACCTAACGCAATGCATGACAGCACATATAGGAGCTTAAAGTCCTCAAGATTCATTCGGCCTTCCTCACTTCAGGCTTCATCCGCAAAACCCGCTTAAGATACTGTTCTTTCAAAAACCTCCAACCAAACAAACTTAAAATTAGGAGCACACTTAAACCAACACTTACCAATGCAGATGTCAAAAACAACCTGCTGCCGTACGCTGCTTCAGTTTCCGTCTTCAAAAGCCTTGCATCATCAACAATTCCGTTCACTGAATTTCCACATTGAACTGCAAGCACGCTGGCATTGTCATAGTCGCCAACTCTAAACGCGATATGGGACTCTGCCAACAATTCTGCAGCATCATCAAGCTTACCTTTCAACCCAGACACGTTCGCTCCCACAAGTTCGGCCTCGACAACAGCAGTGTATGCTGAAGCCAAATCCTGCTCAGCTTGGCTTATCTTACTTCTCGCTTCACTCTCGTCCACTCCGAGACAAGTTGGCGTTATCCAATAAATGGCCAGCAGCAAGATTAACAAGAAAATAGGGAAAGTTTTGTAGCCTTTCATCTAAATTCATCCAACTTTCTTGGAGGAGTATCTATTCCCAGCCTGTTTGGCTTCACTTTTTTTATTAAGTTCACCTTTTTTAGCCGAATTATCTTCGTTATTGTTGGGTAAATTCGTTGCGAAGCACATCTCTTCCAACGAAACCTTTTCCTGTTTCACGAGGGCAAACTGTTTCTCTAAGCTCTTTGCATACCTGTTATACTTAGTGAATTTCCCCAAAAACCTCTTTCCCTTCTCGGTAAGAAAGTAATGCCCATTGTCGCTGTCGAATCGGATGAGGCCAGCCCTCACAACCACGTTCAAATATATGTTCGCCAGTTTAAAACTCAGATTTCCCCGATAAATTATATGAGTCTTCTTCGCACCCTCCCGTGCAACATTAAGTATGTCCGCTACTATCTCGATCTTATTCCTATATTTCACCAAACAAAACGCCACCACTAAAGCATAGCGTCAAGCAGAAAGATGCAACTCGTAACACGTGAAACCAAAACTATCTACGAACTATATGTGAAGCCAGCCACGGCCGCCCTTCTTCAACTGTTGTCGCTCTTTTTTGCGGTCTAAGTCAGGTTGAAGCCGTCTAGTTCTTCGCGGAGCCTTTTGGCTCGCAATCACTGTTCTGATAAACTTTCCCCATCCACCAACTGATTGAGGAGGAGGAACAAACCTGTCAACGTCATGCAACTTGTGTAGCTCCAAAATTTCCTTGAAATCTAACGGTTTAAAGTTCCTTGTTGCAAAAATCACTTCGCCCTTGTCAACAAATAACTTGGAAAAATCTTCATTTGCAATCCCTTCAGCCCTCACCTTATCGTCAATCCGCTCCCCCCACAGCTTTCTCCACTGTTCTTTGAGCTCTTCAACAATTTCCTTGCTAGCTTTAGCTTCCACTAATTCATCCCTCCCTGAAAGGAGCGGAAAAGAAAACAGTCTTCAGAGCAGGCGACACTCACATGCTCACCAGCCCCAAAAAACCTGCAAAAACTTTTGCTTCCAGCACTCCGCGGCTCATTCGATTCTCCTCTCTCCCTGTCAACACAAGTTTAACTTTTTTGAACCTATCTATTTTATTCCGATACCGATATAAAAGAATACCCGTAGATATGTTCTAGAACAATAGTATATAATTCTAGAAAAACAAAAATCTAGACGAAAAGACTATAACAAAAATCGCACACATCCACTACAAAATCTATACACTCTTCTATAAGCTAATTTCACTAAAAGTTAAATCCCAGTTTTAAAACTATATAAAACACCTAAAAAGGGGAGAAAGAGTGAAAAAAGCCACCATAACAATTTCCCTAGTCAAAGAAAGCAAAGAAAAAACAAACCAAGAACTAGAAAAAGAAATATACACTGCATTATCCGAAATGCCAATAAAAATT
>Ga0315280_10000923_pt1 | contig 53115 bp, 53 predicted proteins | sample YL17G06_40_MG_FD_203697 | JGI IMG/M metagenome (GOLD analysis project Ga0315280, IMG submission 203697) | Sediment microbial communities from Yellowstone Lake, YNP, Wyoming, USA - YL17G06_40 | ecosystem: Environmental > Aquatic > Freshwater > Lake > Sediment | place: USA: Wyoming | collected... | reverse complement strand
TTCATCCGCCGCTCCTCCATGCCCGCAAAGTCCCGCCGGGGCCGATACCTTTTGGGGTTCTTGGTTTCCATGCTTAGAGTATAAGCATGAAAGAAACTTTTGTCAAGCTATTTTGCGAGATTCAATAGAATTAAAATCATTTCACGGCGTGTAAGTAAGGGTTCCATTGATGAAGAAATCCTTATGGAAATTGATATTCCGTTGTCAAAAGAAATCTCTGATATACTTAACGCACAGATAAAGAAAAAATTGCAGGGTAACACCAAAAAAGCGGATTCAGACGGGCGGCGGCAAATCGAATAAAAGGGTCACTTCTATAGCCCGGCTCGCATTGTCTCGCCATAAGCATTTAAATGCCTTTGCAAATCCGTTCAACCCAGCTAAAAACGGAGAACTCGATTTTCCTAAAAAGTGACAATTTCGATGAATTTTTTTGCCCGCCAACTTCCTGAAAACTAATTGAAATCAAAAACCGTTTAGCCGGACTAAATTAGAGTCTTTCTCGAATAAAAATCGATATTATTCTTTAAAAACAACGGGTTATGCTTGAAATTATATGCTTTTTCCGTGGCCAATTTTTCCTATATATAGAGAGGTATGAAGCAGTTTGTAGGGGCAGGGCTTGCCCTGCCCAGGGCGAGCCACCGGCTCGCCCGTACAATGGAGAACGGGAGAAATTCCCGCGGCCTTTCATCGTCTGTCCGAGGGTCCGAAAATTTTTCTCGGACTCACGCGGGTCTGACAAACCCGCGTCCCAGGGCGGATGAAAAGGTTTGATCCTGCGAAAGCAGGCTCCGGTTATGCGGCCAGGGCGAGGTCGCATAATTTGCTCCGAACCAGCCTCCCGCGTAAACGCGTGCGACTGAGAATTGCTTTTTTGGTTTACGCGAATCAGATGCAATCGTCATCTAAGATCGGATGCATGCTTCACCTCGCAACACTGCTCTCGGATGACAAGGCCACAGGCCTTGACCGAATCTGTTACCATCGTGCTTGAAATTCGGTCTCAGCCATCTGATGAGCAATTTGCATCGCATGACAGCAGTTTGTGACGGGTTCTTTGAAAGCGCATTGTTACGGCATGGTGGATGTCCGGTAGGGGCAAGGGCTTGCCCTGCCGATATTTGTAGGGGCAGGGCTTGCCCTACCCTGGGCGAGGCAAGCCTCGCCCCTACAACATCGGCCATGCTTTTTTCAGCGCGTTTAAACGGACGAGATTCTAGAACCCTCGTCCACAACTGCTATCAGCAGGAATAGATTAGCTGTCTATATCCTGCTCCTGCCTGCTAGAGATTAGGGATGAATAAAATCACCATCCCCTTAGTCCCCTCCCGTTCCATTCTCCGTAGCAGTAGCACTGCTACTGCGAAGGATGAACAAGGGCGGGGAGAAAAGGAATCTTTGGCCGCGGGTGGAATCCTGTCCAGCACCGCTAAACTTTTGCTCGAAATTCACACGCTACCCGTGTGTCCGCTGAATTTGCAGGTTAATATGTTGATATTGTTGAAAGGCGCGGGGAAAAGCGTGTTGAGTTGAGGACAATTTGGGGGGCTATGCCCCTTCAGCGCGGAGGATTCTTTTTTTGCTGCTTTTTTGGAGTTAAGAAATTCCGCGCTATTCGTGTATCTTGACAGCGGCCCCCAAGCCCCTAGTCCCTGAACTTATTTCGCCATTTCCAGATCAGGTTGAGGGCTTCAAGCGGGGACAGGGTTTCGAGCTCGACTTTTTTGAGTTCCTGCTCGATTTCCGCGAGTTTCTGGTCTGCGGGATTTTGGAAAAGCGCCTGCTGGCCTGTCTGGTCTTTTGTTTTTTGCTTTTTGCTGCGGCCCAAGGCTGGTTTTCCGTTGGTATCGAACTCTGACCTTTCCAGGTTGGCGAGAACCTCTTTGGCGCGCTCGATCACCGCATCCGGAATTCCTGCGAGCCTTGCGACCTGGATGCCGTAGCTTCTGCTGGTCGGGCCTGGTAATAGTTTGCGGATGAAAATGACTTCTCCCTGCCACTCCTTGACTGCGATGTGGAAATTTTTCACGCGCGGCTTTAGCTGCTCGAGATCAACCAGCTCGTGGTAATGAGTTGCGAACAGGGTCTTGGCGTTGTGCTCGGGAAAATCGTGGAGGTATTCGACCACTGCCCAGGCGATGCTGAGACCGTCGTAGGTGCTGGTTCCCCGTCCGATCTCGTCGAGCAGCACCAGGCTTTTGGGGGTGGCGTAGCGGAGGATTTGCGCGGTTTCGATCATCTCAACCATAAAAGTTGAGAGCCCTCGCACCAGAACATCGCTTGCGCCGACTCGGGTGAAGATGCGGTCCACGATGCCGATGCGAGCGCTTTCCGCGGGCACGAACGAGCCGATTTGCGAAAGCAGCACGATCAGGCCGGTCTGGCGGAGCACGGTGCTTTTTCCCGCCATATTGGGACCGGTGATGATGAGAATCTGGTTGTCCTCCGAGTCGATGCGGATGTCGTTGGGAATGAACTGCTCGCCCGGCCTGAGCGCTTCGATCACCGGATGCCTTCCGGCCTTGATCTCGATCACATCCGAGTCCTCAACCAGGGGCCGAAAGTAAGCGCGGCGTGCGGCGAGCTCCGCGAGCGCGAGGATGGTGTCGAGCCTTGCGATTTCCCGGGCGTTTTTGCGGATGTCATCCGCTTTTTTGGCGACTTCCTCCCGCACCCGGCAGAAAAGCTCATAGTTAAGCTCGATGCTTCTGTCCTCCGCGGTCAGGATTTTGGCTTCCAGTTCTTTGAGCTCGGGGGTGATGAAGCGCTCGGCGTTGACCAAAGTCTGGCGGCGCTGGAAATAATCGGGCACAAGATGAAGATGGGGCCTGGTCACTTCGATGTAGTATCCGAAAACGCGGTTATATCCGATTTTGAGTCCGGAGATTTTGGTTTTGTCCCGCTCGGTGGATTCGATGCGGGCGAGGTAAGCGCGGGCGTCTTTCTGGAGCGCTGTGAGCTCGTCGAGCTCCTGGTCAAATCCTTTCTTGATCAGCCGGCCTTCGTGGAGGACTGCGGGAGCATCATCCGCTATGGATCGATCGAGCCAATCGACCAGGTCTTCCAGAGCATTGATGCCGGAGTGGATTTCGCTGAAGAGCGCGGGGCTGAGACTGGCGATCAGGTCCCTGACCGCGGGCATAACTTTAAGGCTCTGCTTGATGCCGATAAGGTCGCGGGCGTTGGCGCTTTTCATGGAGACGCGGCTGGCAAGCCTTTCCAGGTCGGAAATCATGTTAAGCAGATTGCGGAGGTCGAGCCGGAGCGGGTGCTGGTTTTTGGCCAGCTCAACCGCGTCCAGTCGGGAGTTGATCTTGGAGACATCTTTGAGCGGGTAGTTGATCCAGTCGAGCAAATTCCGCGAGCCCATGGGCGTGACGCAAAGATTGACCAGATTGAACAGCGAGCCGCGCTCCTTGCCCTCGCGCACGGTCCGGAACAGTTCCAGGTTGCGCTTGGTGGCCTCGTCAAGAACCATATACTCCGCGGTGGTGTAGTAGCGAAGGTCAGTAATGTGGCTTAAGGGCGCTTCCAGCCGGGCCGGTTCGCCTCCGCCGACTTCGACCGAAGGGGCCTGGCCGCGCAGTTGAGTCCGTTCAAGGTATCCGAGCAGCGCGCCGCTGGCGCGGACCGCCTCTCTGGCGGCATCCAGTCCGAAACCGGAAAGGCTCTCCACCCGGAAATGGTTGCATAGTCTTCGATAGTTCGGCTCGTATTCAAATTCCTCGTCTTCTTGCTTGTTCACCAGCGGCTCTTCACCCAGCGCATTTTCATATTCTTCCCAGCCGCGCTTGAATTCCGGGTCGGAGAAGAGGTTTGCGGGCATAATCAGCTCTTTGGGTTCGATCCTTCCGAGCTCGTCAAAGAGAGCGTCTGTGCGGTCAAGCTCGGTGCATTTGAATTCTCCGGTTGAGAAGTCGAGCTGGGCGAGTCCGAATCTGCCGTGTCCGTCGGCGGCAATGCTTGCGAGAAACAAGTGGAAGTTCTTGCCCAGGCTTTGGGGATCGAGCACGGTGCCGGGAGTGATGACGCGGGTGACCGCGCGGCGGACGATCCCTTTCGCCAGCTTGGGGTCTTCGATCTGCTCGCAGATGGCGACCTTATAGCCTTTGCTTAAGAGCCTGGAAATGTATGCGTCCGCGGAATGATAAGGCACGCCGCAAAGAGGCACATCCTCTCCGCGATGTTTGCCCCGGCTGGTGAGAGTGATCTCGAGCTCCCGGCTGGCGACCTTGGCGTCGTCAAAAAACATTTCGTAGAAATCGCCCATCCGGAAAAAGAGGATGCAGTCTGGGTGCTCGGCCTTGGTCCGAAGGTATTGCTCAATTGCGGGCGTGATCTTGCTCATCGGCAATACCATATCAAATGAGCGGAATTTTTTCCACCCGCGCGGAGTCGGACCCCTCGGCTCGGCAGATTTCACAAAAAGCGCTCAATGCTCCGCGCTGCGCTTTGATCTATCAGTCGCCTCTGGTGCTGTCCCCGGCCGCGGTTCCCAGGTATCTGGCGTAATGCACGGTCTTGAGCCTGGGGGTGAGTAGCTCAAAGCTCTCAAGTTGGTCTGAGCGGCTCTCGATCAGAACTTCATCATCGGTTTTATATTGATGGGTTTCCTCGGAAAGTATCTGGTTGGCGAAATTTTTGATCGAGGCGATCTCAATCGGCGATGAGTCCTGGATGTTTTTAAGCGCGCTGGTGACATAAGAGCGAATCAGTTTTTCCTTGTATTTGCCGGCCAGAGCCGGGCTGGCAAAATATTCGAGGGACTGCACCTCTCGGTTGTAGGCGAGGACGAATCCTGCAATCTGGTCGTCATTGGCGAAGCGGGCTAGGAAAAATTTTGCGATTGCGTCGCCGTCTCTGAATTTATCGCTTTTCAATATCTCCTGATAGTTTCCGGTGGGCGCGGACACATCATACTCGGAGAGCGATTTTGCAACCTCGTCCCAGACCCTTGACTGATTTCCGGAAGAGCCTCCCCGCGTTTGCGCTTTTTGCCGCACCAGCTTGTCGGCCATTAGCGAAGAGCTTTTGAAATCTTGCTTGCCTTCATAAGAGACCCAGCGGCCGTGCTCAATGCAGAAGACGGCAATCTTTCTGGTTTTGCCCGGGCCTAAAATCATATCCTTTCCGACCATACGGTCCTGCTTTCCGCCCCTGACCACCTCGCCGGCCAAAAGCAGGATCGGTTTCTTGGAGTTGTTCTCAACCAGGAGTTCGTTGACGGTTCCGGTCTCGGTCACCTCGATCAGCCCTTGCTTGGTTGCCTGGTCAAGGCTCAGGAAATTAAGCGAGTAGTCTGGAGAGGCGAGGTAAACAGGCGCGATCTGGATTCCGGATTTTTCGGCCCAGGGGCCCACGCTGAGCTGGTTATTGATTCGATAAAAGGCTTTCCCGGCAAAAGCTGAACCGGTAAGAATGACAGCGATTCCAAGAACAAGGATTGCGGACAGCAGTTTCTTTACGGGCTTCATCGTTTCCCTCCTTTGGGTTTTTACCGCCGCCCTTCCTTACAGAGTTTAGAAACAGCCGGCCCCGAAAAGTTCCGCATTGAGGCGAAACGAGAAGCAACGGCGGAAGAGAATTGACAGCGAGCAGATATGCTGGTAAAAAGTTAGTTAACATGGCAAGGTCAGGATCGGCATATGACTATCAATTGAAGAAAACGACCGCCGGTGAAAAACTCGAAAAGCTGTTAGATTTTGATTTCAATTTTCATAAGGAAAAGTCATCCTATGGCACTCACTCTCTCCATTCTTTTCCGGCGAAGTTCCCGCCTCAGTTGCCGGCATTTTTCATAGAAAACCTTACCGAGCCTGGAGATGTAGTGCTCGACCCCATGGCAGGATCTGGGACGACCTTGATCGAGGCGGTCTTGCGAAATAGGTATGCAATTGGTGTGGACATCGATCCCTTGGCAGTCCAGCTTTGTCGTGTCAAAACCTCATCGATCGGGAATCCTCGCTTTTTGGTCGAGGTAATCGATGAGGTCGTTTACGAATCAATCGGGTTGCTTGAGCACAGTGATCTTGAGTCTGAATTGAATTCCTTCTTTGATGAAAAAACAAGGGAATTCGTCAACTACTGGTTTCGTCTCGAGACGCAGAAAGAACTCTACGCCATAATAGCAGCTATAGACAAATTCACGAAGATAATAAAGTCAAAATACAAAAGAGCGATAAAGGACTTCCTGTTCCTTTGTGTTTCATCCATCATTATTAGAAAAAGCGGAGGGGTGTCTTTGGCGTTGGACTTGGCGCATAGCCGTCCGCATCGATATATGGACAAAAAGATACCAAGCGCAATAATAGCCTTTAAGGAACGGGCGAGGAAGGCGGTCCCGCTGTTTGCGGCGAATAACGCGCACGCAAAATTCTCGAAGGTTTTCCTGGGAGATGCTCGAGACCTGTCCAATCAAATACGCGATCAAGAAATTGACCTGATAGTCACTTCGCCGCCATATTCAAACGCAATAGATTATGTGCGGGCGAATAAATTTTCCCTGGTATGGTTAGGCTATCCAATATCAGAATTGTCCGATCTGCGTTCAAGATATTTGGGGTCAGAAAAAGCAATAAATACGGGGACCCTTTATTTGCCGCTCAGGGTGAAAAAGGTAGTTAGCCAAATTGAGATAAGAGACAAGAAAAAAGCTAAAATGCTAATTAGATACTTCTCGGAGATGAAAGCCGTAATCAAAGAGATGTATCGGGTGCTAAAGAGCGATGCGGCTGCGGTTATAGTTGTTGGCTCTTCCTTAATTAAGGATGTCGATACTCAGATACAGCGCTGCCTTGCGGAAGTCGCTATGCAGGATGATGTTGGCTTCGAGTTAATCGGGGTCAAGGCGAGAGCTCTTGATCGAAACCGCAGGATGATGCCCAAAAGGAACTCAGGCAAAAACCACTCTCAAATAGAGAAAAGAATAGATCAGGAATTTGTTATCCTTTTAAGGAAGCCCTGAAAAATGATTTTAGGCAAAAACCGATCTGAATTTATTAAGGAAGTGTTTGGCCAAATCGTTTATCTTAAAAATGGCATTCCGAACTTCGCGGACAAAGACAGCAAATCGAGCAGCGAAATAGCTTGTCGAGTCATGGAAATTACAGGATTTAGACCAAATAGAAATGAGGTATCCGAACAGAGAGTTGGAAAGATATTTGGCGAATTGGTCTGTGCATTCTTAAACAACTGCTTCGCAAAACTTGGCCATCTCAGGCCGGGAGAATGGCAATTTTCGACCAGCCAAGATTCCAGGGGTATAACCAAATTTGAACAATACAGCCACTTGGCTATTTTGGAAAATGAACTAACGAAGAACCGGGATCTTAGATCGATCCTGGGGGGAACTTATTTAGTTAAGCCTGACATCGTAATTGCCCGGCAGCCTCTGGCCGACGAGGATATTAACCAAAAACAAAATTTGCTGAGCAGTGGAAAAAGCGTCGCCGGCCTTACGCCATTACGCAAATCTAATTCAGAGAGTCCTATTCTGCACGCCTGCATTTCATGCAAATGGACGATCCGCAGCGACCGGTCTCAAAACATAAGAACAGAAGCTTTAAACCTTTTAAGATTCCGTAAGGGGAACACGCCTCATATAGCTGCTGTTATTGCGGAACCTCTGCCTACCCGAATCGCTTCAGTTGCTTTGGGCACGGGAGATATTGATTGCGTTTACCATATAATGCTCCCAGAACTGAAGAAGGCAATCCAAGAGTTGAAGAAGGAAGATCAGTTGGACATGCTCGAGACGATGATTCAGGGCAATCGGCTGAGAGATATCAGCGATCTCGTTTTCGACCTTGCGATTTAACTTTTATCGCGGCCTTCATCCCTTTTGTGCCAGTTTTGATTTGATGTAAATCGGAAAACACGCCAGACCTTTGTGGTAATAGATCTGAAGGAGGAATAGATGAAGAGAAAAATTTGGGGGGAGGAGCACGATATTTTCCGGGTGCAGGTCAGGAGGTTTGTGGAGAAGGAGGTTGCGCCTCATTACGAGCAATGGGAAAAGGACCGGATAGTTCCGAGGGAGATTTACAAGAAGGCGGGCGAACACGATTTACGCGGGCACGACCGAGATAATGAAGGAACTGATCAGCCGGAGGATACCGATATAGCTAATTCATTTAATTGCAAGGCATTCACGGCAATAAAGATGAATCGCGACTAAGGTCGCTCGCACATTATTTAAATTTTGGCTGCGGTTTTGAAGTGGGTTTTGGCGAAGTCGTTGAGCGCGTCTTTCCCCTTTTTTGCTACCAGTTTTTTGGCGGCTTGGATCACCTCTTCGGAAGCCCCACGAGGCAAATTGATGCCGGCTTTTTTTGAGAGCTCGTCTATTTTTTTCAAAAATTCCGCGCGGGCGATGATGCTTGCAGCCGCGACCGCGAGGTCTTGTTCTGCGCGGTGGCGCTGGATGAGTTTTATCTGTTTTCCTTTTTCCAGCAGGGCCTTGCGCAAATAGTCCTCGTCTCCGAACTGGTCTGAGACCGCGAGCCTGACCTGGTGCTTTTGAAGCAGGTTCTCGATAGCGCGTGCGTGGGCCCAGGCCAGCATCCGGTTCAGGTTTTTCATTTCTTGGTGGAGCTGATTGTAGCGCGCGGGGTTGATCACGACTTTGGAATGGGGCACTGTTTTTTCGAGCTCGGCGGCGATGTTTTCAACCGTTGTTGTCGAGATGGTTTTGGAGTCCCGGACTCCGAGCCGGATGAGCTGGCTCTCGATATCCGGGGTTACCAGCGCGGCAGCTGCCACGAGCGGCCCGAAGAAATCGCCTTTGCCCGATTCATCCACGCCGATCCTCGGCTCGGATTCAAGACTCAGGCGGGTTTTGATCAGGCCGCGGAGATAAAGCTCCTCCGCGAAATCAGCCGCCCCTTTTCCCTGCACCAGAAGCTTTTCGGAGCTGAACCAGTTGATCACCGCGTCTTCAAAGTTTGCCTGGAATCCGTGGGGGGTGGCCTTGATTTCAACCCCCTGCCCTTCCAGGAACGCCTTGAGGCTGCGCCAGTTTTTTTCCGGGAAAGGAAAGGATAGGTTTGTAATCTGGCTCATAGCAACCTCTATCGGTTTTATATCCTCTCACCGCAAAGACGCGAAGAACGCAAAGAATTTAGATTATTTAGGCGGGATTTTTTTACGATTGCCCTTAGCGTCCTTTGCGCCTTTGCGGTAACACCTTTTGTTTTCAACAAAAAAATAATATTAAAAATCGAAGTCATCGTTTTGTGATAAAAATTCCGTTTCGCGGTAGACCAGGATTCGGTTGCATCCCGGGCAGGTGATGAGATTTTTTCGGGCCAGCACCTCGTTGTACATCTGGGACGGGATCATCCTGAAGCATGACTGGCATATCGAATTCAGCACCCGGGCAAGGACTTTGGCTCCCAGTCTCTGCTGAAGCCACTGGTAATTTTCCAGGAGGTCGGGTTTGAGCTGATCAATAACCTCCTTGCGTTCTCTCTCCTGCTCGGGCAGAAAAGCTTTTGCGCGTTCAAGTTTTTGCGCCATCTCCTTTTTCTTCTCGTCGATCTGCTTGTCTTCGATGTCCAGCTTTTGATTGGCTTCTTTTAATTTTTTATCCTCTTCATCGATCCGGTCGTAGAGCAGGAGCAGCTCGGTTTCAATATCGGAGGTTTTTTTCTTCTGGTCATCGATTTCCTTAAGCGTGGCCTCGTATTCCTTGTTGGTCTTGACCGCGTAAAGCCTGGCGTTGCATTTTTTGATGTGCTCTTCGCCCTCCTGGAGCTCCAATTCTTTCTTCGCCCTTTGTTTTCTAAGCGAATCGAGCGCGGCTTTTTCCTCTTCCGCGCGTTTTTTCAGCTCTTCTTTTTCATCGTCCAGCTGCTTTAAAAAATCCTGATAGTGGTCGATGAAATGCCTGATTTTATCTATGCGGATGTCCGTTTCCTGCAGGCGCACGAGAATATCCAGCGGCTTGGTCAATTGCTCCTCATTCATCTCCGCCCCCGCCTGGTTCTTCCCGAGCCAGTTCCCACAGCTCTTTTTTCCAGCCTGCCCGGCGGTATTTTTTCTTTTCCTTGCCGGAAGAGATGATTTTCGCGGGCGGTATTTTAATGGCGCGGGACAACTTTTTCACGATTTTCTTTTTATTGATTTTTGGCCTGGGCATTTGCGATCCTCAACGGGACAAAAAAAGAGCGCCCTAAGGCGCTCTGTTGTGGGCAGGGGCTCGGCCGGGAGCCTGTTTCTCGGCGGCCCATTCTATTCCGTTCTCGCTTATCTTTGGATTTCATCTTTTATTTGTTTTGGCTATTGCTCTATCTTCGCTTTCCCTGGTAAACAATTGCGCCTTTTGCATCTTTTACAAAATTATCACCCCACGCGGTAATAATCTTTTGCTTTGGGTCACGGATATAATACGCGGGGTCCATTATATAATATTGGTCCCCGTTTATTTCAATATAAGACGCGTCTTTTGGCAAATCGGAGGTCAGGGGCGCCACCGCGAGATTGATATGAGCCTTGGGCGTGCGGGGGTTGTAGGCCAGCATTATGATATTTTCCCCCGGGAATCCCGCGGCCTCAAGGATTGCGATCAGGGTGATGGAAAGCTCGGTGCAGATTCCTTTGCGGATGGTAAAAAGTATTTCCAAGGGATTTCTGAGCTGGCTGTTTGGATCAAAATCTGCCGCGGACATTGCATTGGCGGAGACCTTTTTATTGCGGGCCACGGAATCGTCCGCATGCTTCTGATCGTAATCGGTGTTGACCTGAACCCAGTTAAGAAGGCAGGTCCCAAACCGCTCCTCGCTCATATTGTAAGGCCTGGGCCTGAACACATTGTCGAAATCGAAAGGCGTGAGGATTTGATAAGCGATCGGGGCGAGAACGGTGTCGCTCCGGGGCCAGAGGGACAGGAACTCTTCGTAGCTGGGCAGCCGGGAGACTTTGAAATTCCATTCCTGGGGACATCCCTCCGGGCTTTGGAAGCTGACCTCCCTGCCCTCTTTGGTCATGAGCCAGGGTATTTGGGGAATCCGGTCAAAAGCCAGGGGCCGGCCGTCGCTGACGACTTTATGGAATATTCTTCTCTTGCGGTAAATTGGAGGGAGGTCGGTAAAGCTCTTGCCCGGCTGCCAGAAAAAGAAGCCGGGAAAGGAGAGATCAGCAATGCCTTCAATTTTGTCTTTGATCTTCAGATTGATCACATAGCCGGCGTCGGTTTCGTAAAGGACAGTCCCCCACCCTGCTTGAGAAATGAGCGCGAAGAGCAGTGCGATTTGATCGTTTTTCGACAGCGGCTGGCTGTTCAAGGCCGCGTCCGCGAAAGATGCGCGGGGGCCGGCTTTTTTCGAGCCGGGCAAAGATTCAACCAATTTGGCGTAGAGCAGAACCTGGGCATAGCCCTCAATCTGGTAGTTGGCGGAAAGGTTTTTGAGCGCGTCAAAGCAGTCTTTTATTTCCTCGGAGTTTTTGGCGACCAGGTTTTTCATTGAGTCCGCGGCGGTTTTGCCGGGAACAACCGGGCACTGCATTTTTAAGGGAAAGCCGAAATAGTCGATGGTGAAATCTTTGGTTGGCGGCTCTTGCGCAAAGATTATTTTTGCCGCGAGGAGCAAAAGCAAAAAAAGGAGGCTGATTTTTTTCATTTAAACTGATTATCTCAGAAGGTGGTTTAATTTCAACCACTGGCGTTAGGCAGGGATTAGGCAGATTGAGTCTCCGCCCAGAAACACTATAATAATGGCTTGTGCGGGCCCATAGCTCAGATGGCAGAGCTGCCGGCTCATAACCGGCGGGTCCGAGGTTCGACTCCTCGTGGGCCCACTCAGAAAATTTTTTTAAGAACGAAGAGTCTTCAATTCCAATATGTTTAAGCAAAATTAAGCAAAAACGGGAGGATTTGACAAGAGCTACAGGGAGGTTGGACATGTCGGATAGGCGGTTAGATATGTGGCGTCTTTTAGAAGAAATATACGTCTTAGAATTTGGCTACCAAGATTCAATTTGGTCGTCCTGGGAAGAACTCATTAAGAATGGACATGAGTACGAAGAGAAGCGTATGCAGGAAATAGCCGAAAAATATAAGAGTCTTCCAGAAGGTTTTTTTTGATGATATGACCAAAATGTTCACGCTTACAAATGCCATGTATGCAACACTCGTTATCTCAATCTGGTCCTATATGGAAGATTTCCTCAAAACAGTAGCCAGGGCATGCGGCGCGGCTTCAAGGAACGAGAAGATATCTGTGAATTTTCGCGAACTTAAGAAAAAAATTGAGGAAAAATGTAACATTCAAATCGACCAATGTAATGAATATAACAAAGTCAATGCTATCCGCATACTTAATAATTCATTTAAACATAATAGGGGATTCTATAAACCACCTAAACCACCTGAGCAGGAACCTGATCGCATCGATGAAAGCTTGCTGAGCGACTGGTCAATTACAGCTAATGACGAAATTGAATATTCTAAACTCCCCATTAACAAACTGGTTGATGCTTGCCGACTTTTCGTCCTTAGCTTGATAACAAAATTAAGAACCAACAATTGCCCCTATAAATTATAAATTTAGTGCTCGATAAAAACCTTTAATTTTTTGGCCCGGGAGATGTGGCGGAGTTTGCGCAGGGCCTTGGCTTCGATCTGGCGGATTCGCTCGCGGGTGACATCGAAATCCTGGCCGACTTCTTCGAGGGTGTGGTCTGATTTTTCGCCGATGCCGAAGCGGAGGCGGAGCACGCGCTCTTCCCGAGGCGTGAGCGTGCTCAAGACTTCCTTGGTCTGACCTTCCAGGTCAGCCCGGGTCACAACATCGAGCGGGCCGGAGACGGTCTCATCTTTGATCAGGTCCCCCAGCCTGCTGTCCTCTTCCTCGCCAATCTGCATTTCCAGGCTGACCGGCTCCTTGGCGATCTTCAAGACCTTGCGCACCTTTTCGATGGGCATATCCATTTTTTCCGCGATTTCCTCGGGCCCGGGCTCTCGCCCCAGTTTCTGGACCAGGTATCTGCTGGTTCGGATGAGCTTGTTGATGGTCTCGATCATATGCACGGGAATGCGGATGGTCCGTGCCTGGTCCGCGATGGCTCTGGTGATGGCCTGTCTTATCCACCAAGTGGCGTAGGTTGAGAATTTGTATCCGCGCTGGTATTCGAACTTTTCCACCGCTTTCATCAGACCGACGTTTCCTTCCTGGATCAGGTCCAGGAACTGCAGTCCCCGGTTGGTGTATTTCTTGGCGATGTTGACCACGAGCCTCAAGTTGGCGCGGATGAGCTCGTTCTTTGCCTGGCGCAGTTTGGCCTCGCCGTCGCAGATATCTTTGAGCACTTCCCTGAGCTCTCTGAGGGTCAACTGGGTTTCTTCCTCCACGCCGTGCAGGTCTTTGCGGCATTTCTGGAGCGCGCGCACCGCGGACAAGAGTTCTTCCACGCTTCGGTCGGTCTGGGCCTCAACCTCCTTGCGGGCGTGAGGATTTTCCTTGGCCTTGGCGCCGAGCGAATGAATCTGGCCTGCGCTCAGCTTGAATTTGTTTTCGATCCTGCGGATATGCTCTTCCGCATTCTCCACCGTGCGCACCATTTCCCGGATGCGCTCCGCCATCTGGAATCGCTGGCGGTCGCTCAAGTTTATCTCGCGCATTTTTTTCAGAAGCTCGTCCTGGCGCTTCCTGATTCTGTTGTCGAGCCTCCGTTTCTGTTCCCGGGTGAATTTTTTGCGGCGAAGCTTTTTCTGGTCGTTGCGCAGTTTGTGGTCGATCTTGGCGATTTTTTCGATTATTTTGACCAGCTCTTTTTTGCTCTGGCCCGGCTCCAGCTCAAACTCGTCGTCACTCTCTTCAAGCTCCTCTTCAAAATCTCCGAGCAACTCGCCGTCTCCGTCCCGCCGCGCTTTTTCTTCCTCCTGCAACTTGAAAATCTCTCCCCACTGGATCACTTCCTTCACCGTGATCGGGCAGCAGACCAGGGCGCGCAGAAGCTTGTTCCTGCCCTCCTCAATCCGCTTGGCGATCTCAACCTCTCCGTCCCGGTCCAGGAGGTTATAGGAACCCATCTCCTTGAGATACATCCGGACCGGGTCGACCTCCTGGTGAACCTCCTCAACGCCAATCGGCGGGGTCTCGGCTTCCGGCTCCTCCTGCGGCTCCTCAAAAACAACGGTTTCCACCTCAGTGATCTGGACTTCGGGCGCGGCATCGACCACTTTGATGTCCATCTCGCCGAACATCATCAGAAGGTCATCCAGCTGGTCCGAATTAAGCATATCTTCCGGCAGGTGGTCGTTTAAATCTTCGAGGGTGACAAACCCCTGGCGTTTGCCCCTCGCAATCACCTCATCCAACTCTCTCAGCTTCTTTCTTCCCCTTGGCATCCTGTCCTCCCGAAGGTTTATGCCCTAGCCCGGCCGGCCCGCGGTTTGCTCCCGCTTGAGCTGGATCAGCCGATTTTTTTCCGTGAGAAGCTCGCGGATCAACTCTTCGTTGCCCTGCTGCTTGGCGAGGCTCAATTTCTGGGTTATCTCCTGGTCTTTTTGTTCCAGCGCTTTTTTATCGAGCACTGACACCGCATCTTTAATCGCCTGGAATAGACTATCGCCCTGGTAAGGATTGTCCTCACTCAAGGCTCTTCCCGCCACCCTTTCCCATTTGCTGCCGTTGAGAAGATGGAAGAAATCCGCGGGGTCGCAGCTATTTTTGCTGATAATTTCCTCAATTATTTTAGATAGATATTCAGCCAATAAGGGTTCAGATATTTTTTCGATCACCTTTTGCTCGATCAGGATTTGGGCAAGTTCGGGGACAGGGTTGTTGACGATGCAGGCAAGGATTAGTTCTTCTGCTGCGAGCCAGTTGAGGGTGTCTGCCGGGGCCTTTGGGCTATGGGCTTGTTTTTCCGGCCTGGGTGCGGCCCGGTCCCTGAGCATAATTTTCTGAAGCTGGCTCAAGCTCACTCCGCTCATCTCGGAGAGTTTTTTAAGGTAAAGCTCCCGCTCCAGGGCTTGAGGAATAATGGAGATGACCTCGAGAAGCTCTCGGATCTTCTCGCTCTTTTTTGCCAGGTCCGAGCCTGCGGAAGCAAGTTCCAGTTCGAGATAATAATCGAGGAGTCGGGGCGCGTTTGGGATGAGTTTTTCAAAAGCTTCCACGCCCTGCTTGCGCACGAGATCGTCAGGGTCAAATCCCTGGGGCATCAGGACCAGGAAGGGCATCTCGCCTGCGGAAAGAAAAGTAGGCAAAGCCCTGAAGCTGGCTTTTCTGCCGGCCTCGTCGGGGTCAAACACGAGGTATATGTTTCTGGTGTATCTGCCGATGATATGAGCCTGGCTGTCCGTGAAAGCGGTTCCCAGGCTTGCCACCGCTTCGTCAAAGCCAAAAAGCGCGAGGCTGATCCGGTCAAAATATCCTTCGACAATGATTGCCCGGTCTTTTTTGCGGATGGCGTCCTTGGCCAGCTCAAGGCCGTAGAGCATTTCGCCCTTTTTGTAGATCGGGCTTTCGGGCGAGTTGATGTACTTGGGAAGGGAATCGTCAAACACTCTTGCGCCGAAACCCCGCACCCGGCCCAGGAGGTCGCGGATAGGAAAGAGGGCCCGGTCGCGGAAGCGGTCATAATGGCCGGGCGCGTTTTCGCGGGGGATGATCAATCCTGTGGCGAGAATAAAAGGGATTGGCACTCCCCTGCCCTCCAGATAGTTGAGAAGATTGTCCCAGCCCTCAGGCGCATACCCGAGTCCGAAGCGCTCGATCTGGGATTTGTTCAGTCCCCTGGACTCGAAGTATTGGAGCGCTTTTTTGCCTTGGGGGGAGAAAAGTTTTTCCTGGTAAAATTTCTGCGCGAGCTCGGTGATCCTGAACAGGCGGGCGTTCTCTTCTTGTTCCTTGGTCCTGGGAGCGGCTTCCGGTTTGGGAAGCTCTACTCCTGCGCGTTTGGCCAGCCGCTCGAGGGCTTCGGGAAAACTGATTCCCTCCATCTTCATAAGGAAGGTGAAAATATTCCCGCTCTCTCCGCAACCGAAACAATGGAAAATGGCCTTGCCCTCGTGGACCATAAAGGACGGGGTTTTCTCCTTGTGGAAGGGGCAGAGCGCCTTCCAGTTGGCGCCTGACTTGGTAAGATGGAGGTAATCTGAGACAACCTCGCGGATACTTACCCTTGCTTTGACTTCGTCGATGAGACCCTGGGACAAATAAATCGCCATCCCGGCTCCGATCTCGTCCCCAAAATTTCTCCGCCCGGCCCCTACCCCAGGCCGGGCTCGACTGCTTATGATCCAGCCAGCTCGGAAAGCTGGCGCTTGACCTCCTCGCTCACCGCTTTGCCGTCCGCGCGGCCCACATAGTTGTCCTTGAGATGCGCCATCACCTTGCCCATATCCTTGAGGCTGGCTGCGCCGAGCTCGCTGATCGCGGCCTTGACCATCAGGCTGATTTCTTCCGAGGTCATCATTGCGGGAAGAAACTCTTCGATGACTTTGAGCTCCGCGCCTTCTTTTTCCACCAGCTCCGGCCGGTTGCCTTTTGCAAACGCTTCGATGGATTCGAGATGCCGTTTCTTGAGCTTGCTTAAGACCTGGATTTCGTCCTGGTCCGAGAGCTGTCCCGGCTGATCCCCGCTCTTATTCAGTTCTGTATATTTAAGGGCGCCGATTATTTCACGGACGGCGTTGACGCGCGCTGTTTGTTTGGTCTTTAGTGCTTTTTTTAATTCTTGTTCGAGCTTGATTTTAATCCCCATCAAATCAGCCTGGTCCCCGGTTAACTTTGCGCAGTTTTTTCATCAGCCTTTTGCGCGCGGCCAGTTCCTTCTTTTTTCGTTTCACGCTTGGCTTTTCAAAATGTTCGCGCTTGCGGACTTCGGAAAGGATGCCTGCTTTTTCGCACTGCTTCTTGAAACGACGGATGGCGCCTTCAAAATGCTCGCCTTCTTTGACTTTAACTTCCGGCATTCCCCTTTTTCACCCCCTTTCCGATCCTATTAAGAAAAGCCTTGTTAGGTATGGAAGATAACTAATAGTTTTGGATTGTCAAGGATTTTTTGCCGTTTCTGCTAAAAGCGCAAGGAGCGCACGCTGACAATAAGGGATATTTTTGAAAAGTTGTGGAGTCAAACAGGCCTGTAAGGATCAGTGCCGTTGGCCGCGTGCCTGTTTTTTTCCATTTGGAAAGCCGGGCTTTTCTGCTCGGAACGCCCCCTGACTGTTACGGCATTTGCAGTTGTGGTTTTGAGCTATGAAAAAAGCCGGCTGTTGATCAGCTTCTGCTCAGGCGCGGAAAGTTTTATCTGGACCGGGAATGGCAGCCGGCGGATTTGGCGATGAAAGGGGCGGGGGGCTATATAAGAGAGCCTATTGCTATTGGTGGCAGAGAACGATCGATGGAACTCAAGGGGTTATATCTCTCCTGGTTTAGTTAACCCGCGCCATCCTCTTTATCTCTTTAAGCCGGGGCGTGGTTGGAACCAGGAGAGAACCTGATTGCTAAGGCTTTGCACTAAAAGCAACCTTGAATGTTTCACGTGAAACATTGGCCGCGCACTCGGAAGCAATTGCTGAAGCATCGCGGCTGAAGCCGCTGGCAAAGAAATTTAAATGCGTCTGAAGGTCCCGAATCGCAGCTCCAGATTCAGTTTCAGATGCCTTTGTTTATTTTCCAGCCTTGGGGGGTTTTGCGGAATTCAAGTTCTTCATTGTCATTGAATTCTTCCTGCTGGCCCTGGTAGGATACTTTGAGTTGGTAGCCTTCAATAACCGTTGCCCGGTTTCCCTGGAAGGATATTCGGGGCTGGTCGAGCTCAAGATCAATCTTGTCATAGGCTTTGAAACTTTCGGTCATCTGATCAACCAGCTTGTTGTAGTCCTTTCCGTTGAAATTGTAGTCAGGGGCGATGACTTCTTTGAACAGGCTGATCTGTCTGGTTCTCAGAGCCTGAACCCTCTTGGCCAAAACCTTCTCTATCTCGTCTTCTTCAATTGGCCGGCCGGCAAAAATCTGATAGAGCGCGCTGCCGGAATTTATTTTCCAGCCGCCGGGGTCTTTCTGTAAAACTAGCTGCTCTTTCTCTTTGTAGGTCCGCTTTTTTCCGGCAATGACCGCTTCAAGAACGAATTCCTGGTCAACTAACATTCTTGACCCCAGGGTTCGGCTATCCCGGCTCTTGATCCGCAAGGAAGGAGACAGGCCAGCGGTTAAATGTTTCTCAATATTTTTCCGTGCGACCTCCGGAGGGAACAAGGGGTCGGAATATCCAGGCTGGTAGCAGTCCAAGAACACCTGCGCGTTTTTTGTGTTTAGAGCTGAGACACAGCCATTCAAGAACTTGTCGGTTTCTTTAACTGTTTCTGGCTTACAAGATGATAAAAAGGCAAGAAAAATGATAAAAACAATTGAAATATAGAGAAAGGGCTTATTTTGCGGGCATACTTTCATAGTTTTGAAGTTTTTCAACCTTGTTCTTGGCTTCTTTGGCATATTCGCTTTGGGGATAGCTATCTAAGAATTCCCTGAAGAGCTTGGCCGCTTGGTCTTTCCGATTGAGCTTCAAAAAGCAAATCCCCTCCTGGTAGGCCGCGTATTGCGCACGAGTAGTTTGGGGATATTCGGTTCTCGCGGTATGATAACGCAGGCTTGCTGACCAGTATTCCTTCTTGCTAAAATAAAAGTCGCCTATCCTCACTTCCCGCTCGACCAGTATTTTGTTGCCTAGATCGATATATTTCTCCGCGTCTTGCTGGTAGCTGGTTGCGGGATAAAATTGGAGCAGGGTTTTAAAAGCTTCCACCGCGGCTTCGGTTTGGGTCTGATCCCGGAGCGGCTTTTTCTTTCGCTGCTGCCAGTGGCTCATCCCGATCTGAAAATAAACATGTTCAATGCGAGGGTCTCTTGGATGCCTCACCAGAAAATCCTGGTAAGCCGTTAGCGCTATGTCGTAATCCTTGAGTTTGTAATGGCATTCCGCGATGTAAAAATCCGCGTCGGCAAGATGCTTGGTGAAGGGAAACTCGTAAACAAGTTTCTGGAACAGCTCTATGCTTTTTTCATAATCGATCCTGTAATAAAACGGCCGGCGGCATCTGCTGTTTTTCGCGTTCTTGGCTTTTCCCGGAAACCTTCTAGCCAGCCAGGTAGGCCGGCCTTCATATAAAGAAAGCGCCTTTTTGTAAAGCTTCTCTTCCTCCTCAGGGCCCTTCTCCTTTTTCTTAAAAAGTTCCTTCCATCTCCCGCCGGTGCCTTCGTAAAGAGGGGGGCGGGCCTGTTCCTGGCTGGAGGCAGGCAAGGCTGGGGCAATAAAAAGGAGCGAGATAAGAACCAGGCCGCGGAAACTCATTCCCCGCGGCTCCGCTCGTCCCGTTCCTGCTCGGTTTTGCAATCAATGCAGAGGGTTGCAACCGGACGGGCTTTAAGCCGCTCCATCTCGATCAGGTCCCCGCATCGCTCGCAGATTCCGAAAGTGGCGTCATCAATTCTCTGGAGCGCTTCCTTGATTTTTTCGATCAGCTTTTGTTCGCGGTCTTTTACCCGCAGGTCAAAATTCAGTTCCGTTTCCGCGGTGGCGCGATCAGAAAGGTCCGGCATTATTTCCGTGGGCGCGCCGCCAAGCTCTTCAACCGTGCCTTTAAGCTTGTCCTCAACCTCCTTCAATTGCTTGAGGAGGATTTTGCGGAAAAATTCCAGCTGCTTCTTGCTCAACTTCTGGCTCATAATACCAGACCTCCGGTTAGACTATAGGGTTTTATAATTATCATAGAAAAATAAATTTGCAAGTTGAGGCCGCGGCCGCGGTGAACGCGCGGAGCGGGTCAAAGCCTGCGCGTTCCAGGCTCAAGGCGGAAAACTCAAGATTCGAAATTATTAGAGGCAAACCAACAGCCAGGGGCTTCACTTGCAGGCGGACTAAGAATACAATCTTTTTAGATAATCAAAATGTCAGAACCCGGGCAGAAACAAGAAGAGCAGGGCAGGGCAAAAAGTTTATATGACCTTGTCGATGCCGCCATTCTCGAATATCCGGATGACGAAGCGATCGGGCTTTTTCGTGCCTGGTTCAAGCAGCGCTACGGGACGAATTTACTCGCGATCGTTTTTTTCGGGTCCTGCCTTTCGGAAAAAAGCAGATCAGCCACGAGCTTCAAAGATTTTATTGCGGTGGTTGACAACTATCGCCGGACCAGCTTAAATCCCCTCCATTGGCTTAGTCATTGGACATTGCCGCCTGACCTCTTTCATCTTTCCCTCCAATACCGCGGCAAAAATCACGAGTGCAAATATTACCTTATCTCGCTCAAGCAGCTTCTTGACGCGGTAAGCGACTCCGCGAAGGACTTTTATTTGCTGGGCAGGCTCTCCAAGCGCATCGCGGTCATATACTACCGGGACGAGGAAAGCCTTGAGCTTTTGGCGCAAGCCCAGTGCAAAGCAATGCGTAGGGCCGCGGAAATATCGCTGGGCCTGCTCGACCGCTTTGACCTGGAAAATTTCATCAAGGCGATTATCCGCCTGAGCTACTTGGCGGAGACCAGAATTAAGGACGAGCGAAAGATTGGTTCGCTTTATGAAGCCCATTCAGAATTTTACCAGCAAGCTTATGGCCTGATCCTGAATGATATTATCCGCAAAGAATTGGTCGGGGCCGAGGGCGAAAACCTCTGGCACCCCCTCCCCGCGCAAATCCCGTGCGCAAAAAAAGATGTCGAGCAATTCCTGGCGCAGAGCAGGAAACGCGCCAAGGCTCGCTGGCCGAAAATGATCCTTACCGTGGACAACTGGCTTGACCAGCTGCTCTCCAAGCTGGAGCGCACATACGGGATTAAGCTGGAGATTCCCGGGTGGGAGCGGCCGATCATTTTGATCACCGGCTGGCGCCACTATTTCCGGCTCAAGCGGGAAGGAAAGATTCACGAGCATAAGCCGGAAGGGTAAATCGAATTCCCGGCTCTGGGTCTCCATAACACCGTCTGCTTCCAGATTGGTTGGCAGTTTGGGCCGGCTATGGTAGCCTGAATTCGTGGCAATAGAGAAAGTGCGATGAATTCCAGAAATATCTGGCGGATCGCGATTGCGATCGGCGCTTTTGCGCTTTTCTTAGGCCTGCTTTACCTCTTGCGCGACGCGCTGATCCCGGTGCTGGTGGCGCTTTTGCTTGCGTATATGCTTGACCCCTTAATCCGGAGGATGGAGTCCCGCTACATCAATCGCACGACCGCGATCATAATCCTGGGCCTTGCCGCAATTATTGTGGTCGGCGGGGTCTTGAGCTTTCTGGTCATTCAGGCGCAGAAGGAGATTGTCCAGCTCTTTAATGACCTTCCCGAATACCTGGCCCGGGCCCAAACCAAGGTCGAGCCTTTGGCGCGTCAATACCTGGGCATACATATTCCCAAAACTTTTGATGAAATCTTCGCAACCATGAAAAAACAAATCGCGGGCATAGACCCTGCCACGCTCAAGCCGGTGACCGCGCTGGTAACTAAAGTGACTTCCAAAACCGTGGCCATGGCCTCCTGGCTGGTCAGCCTGATCCTCATTCCTGTGTTCCTTTTTTACTTCCTGCGCGACTGGCAGGATATGCAGTCCACGGTTGCGCAATACATTCCGCCCGCGCATCGCGGATACCTGCTCGAAAAATTCCGGCAGCTTGACGAAGTACTGGGGGGATTCATCCGCGGCCAGCTGACCGTGTGCGTGGTCCTGGGCGTTCTTTACAGCATCGGGCTTTATATCGTAGGCATAAACCTGGCGGTGGTGATCGGCATGGGCTCGGGCCTCGCTTACATCGTGCCCTATATGGGCACCGCGCTTGGCGTCATCGCGGGGTCAATAATGAGCCTCTTGCAGCACGGCCTGAGCTGGCATCTGGTCGGAGTTTGGGGGGTTTTCGCATTCGTTCAGGCCGTGGAATCAACTTTGGTCACGCCGAGAATAGTGGGCAAAAAAGTCGGACTCAAGCCGGTGGTAGTGATCATTTCGGTGCTGATCGGCGCGGACCTTTTGGGCTTAGTGGGAATACTGGTCGCGGTGCCAATCGCCGCGGTCTTGAATGTCTTTGTCCGCGACGGGCTTGAGAGATACAAGAAATCCGCTCTCTTCCTGGAAAAGCCAAAAGAAAAAGCGTGATCCGCACGCCTAGAGAAGACAAAAAATAAATTGCCGCGAGAGCGAATCGGGCTGGTTTCCCTATCTTTGAATCTTCAGGGTTCCGGATTTGGATTCGGTCTGGATTACGGTTCTGTTCTTAATTTTGTAGCTTGCGTTGTAGTTCAAGCTGTAGTCCGCATTGCCTTTGGTGAGCAGAGAATACACCGAGCCCGCCAGGCCTGAGAAATTGATTGAGAGCGGGACTGAAAGCGCTCCGTTCGATTTTGCGGGCACAGAGGCGGAGGGGATGTTTCCGCTAGAGAAGCTGTTTCCCGCCAGATCGAGCGAGTAGTCCGCGCCGGCAATATCGAGATTGAAACTATTGGGGTTAAAAATTTTAAGATTGAGGTGCAGCGCGGCCCCGGTTAAATTGAGCTGGTCAATTTTCAGGCTGACCTCGCTTATTCTGGGCGGACGGATAACCGGGATGCTGCCCTGGAAACTGTAAGGTATTGGAATTTCGCCGATGGGGGAATTCACTTTGGCCTGGCCGGAAATTTTGTAAGGGACTTCATCCCGTCCTTTTATTGAATCATACGCGGCCATAACATCCTTGTAGCTGAGCGAGACCGGCACCTTGGAATGACTTGTGCCGTTGGCAGCGAGGCTCATCTTCTCGCTGGATACTCCGGAGAAAAGCGGCTTTTCAGCAAGGTCGACCTGGTACTCCAGCGCATTAAGCTCCAGTCCCCGGGGGTTGGGATTGTTAATCTCAAGGTCAAGCAAAAGACCCATACTGCGTGCGGAAATGTCGGTGACAGATATATCCGCGAGCGATACTGTCGGCACCTGGATAACCTTTTCGATGATACCGCGGGTTTGAGCGCAGGCGAAAAAGTTTGCGCAGATCAGAACCGCCAAAAGCAATGATCCCCTGATTTTCATTAGAGACCCCCGCATTTTCAAGAGTTAAGCTTGGAACCTCGCCGCCGCCAAGATTTCCCGCCGGCTTTGCACCGCTGCTTTTTATTGGTTCTGGTCCGCGTCCTGGGCCTGGTCAATTTCCTGCATCTGCTTTTTCATCTGCTTGGACCTGTTGACGACCGGCTCGGTTGCAGGCAGCGTGAGTTGCCGCGAAGTATTTTTAATGTCCTGCGCCATTTCTTTGGTTCGGCGGTCGATGTAAGCCTTGTACCTGGCTGCGACATAAGGAAAAATCTCGTAAACTCCAAAGGCCACAAGCGCGAAGAACCCCAGCCACAAAAGTTTTTTGAGCATAAAATCATTATACCGCTCTTCCGGACCAGCGGGCAAGCCACGCAGGTTTGCGCGGCTTCCTGGGCACAAATCACCAGCGCACTATTTTGGTGTTGGCGATTTTGTCGGGGATTGAGATGCCGATAAGGTTGGGGATGAAGCCGATGCCTGCCGGGATCAGGCAGAGCAAATAGACAAAGGCTCTGATCCCGGCCTTGGCCAGGCTGGGCCTGGTCCCGGATTTATCGAGCGCTTGAATCCCGGCTGCGATTTGTCCCGGGGTCTGGCCGAGCACGGACAGAAAAAACATCTGGTAAAACCAGATCACGACCAGGAGCACGATTAAGACAGGAACTATGGGGCCGAAATTTTCCGGCCCGTTGGCCAGATTGAGCTCGGCGCCGCTGGCCAAACTTCCGGCCAGGGAAAAAGCCGCGGCCATCACAAAATAAACAGCCAGGTCGATAAATCCCGCCAAGGCAACGGTCAAAATACCGGCATTCAGCGGCCGGGAGACGGCGGAGTCGGAATCGCTTCTGGCTTCCGCGGCGGCCTCAGCCTCGAGATCAGGAAAAAGCGGCTGGTCAAAGTTCGGCTTAAAATCGGAGGGATGCGAAGTCTCACCGGATTGGATTCTGATCTGGGACATACTGTCTTCCGCTCGCTCCGGCCCGGCCTCCATCCTTACTTCGCTTGCTTCTTCCGCGGGCCGCTCCTTATTCACCAGCGGCTCCCGCCCGCGGCCGGGGCTAGGCTTAGAAACCTCTCTTGCCGAGGGCTTGGGCTCGCCCGGGGCGGCTGGGGCGGCTTGAGGCTTTTTTCTGGCTTCTTTGAAAAATTCTGAGAGCTCACCCAACTCGGCTTCGGTGCTCACCCTGCTTGCCGCGGAATCATCGAAGCTGGGCATTTCCGGCACAGTCGGTTTTATTTTTTCCGGCTCTTCCTGCCCGGGACCGGCTGGTTGGGCTTCAGGTGCGGACTGTTCAATCACGGCCTCCAAAGGTTCGCCCGAATCAGCCACGACTTCTCCAGTGATGGTAGAAGCGGGAGCCGCGTCAGCCGGCGGCTCTGGTCGTGGCATTGAGCCGGAACCCGTTTTTGCCCCTGGTTCTGATTTTGAAATTGAGCCGGAGCCTGTGGCCGAAGACTGCTCATCTTCGAACAGGCTTTGCGGTTTTTGCTCTTCGCTTATTTCGGGCAGGGGCTTGCCGCACCGTGCGCACTTGGTGCGAGCCGAGAGATTATAGAACCCGCAGTTCGGACATCGCAAGCCGGTCATTACTTAAATTGTCTTCCAAAACAGCTATTGTTGTCAAGAACCAATTTAACTAGACCCGGGCTTGCTCATAATTTTTGCGAAGGGATGAAAAGCTGGGCTGGCCGGGATGCCCCTTTTCCGCATCCTTGAGTAGCTCCGGCTAGGCCAATTCGGCTTCCCCTATCACTACCGAATTGACATACTGCATGGTCTCTTCCGGCATAAAGCTCGCATGGAAACCACCCATAACGACTTTGACCCCGCGTCGACGATACTCGGCAGCAAGCTGGTAAGCTCGGGGGGCCTGCATCGTCATTGCGGTAAGCGCGACTAGGTCAACCGGCTGGTCAAACTCAGGGTCTTCAAAAAGCTCGTCAATTATTTCAACCTCATGCTCACGGGGAGTCAGCCCGGCAAGATAACTCACTGAAAGATTCAGGACTCTTCCGTGTTTTGACCTGGTCTTAATAGGCTTGCCATCGGCGCCAGTGCGGGTGGGGTATATAATCTTGATACGCATACTGCCTAAAGGAAAGAATAACAGCGGTTCCCGCTAAATTCAAGGAATGAAAAAAGTTGATTGGGCAAGTTACTTAAGCGCGGAGTAGCCGGGGATGAGTTCACGGAAGCTCACGTAGTTATCGAACACGGAGCGGCGTAATCTCATGTCCACGTGGTTAACAAGCACGCTTCCAGCGAGGTAACGCGCCCACATCTTGGGGCCATAGGGCACTCGCGCGAATCTTTTGATTATGGAAGGGTAGCTGAAGAATGAGGAGTAAAGCTCCCAATAAAGCTCTTCCAGTTCCTCCCGGGTCATCCCCTCCGGCACATAGACCGCGTGGTTACCGTCATAGGCGGACCAGTCCTTTGGTAGATTAGTTCCGTTTTTCAAGAACTCGTCGTACAACTCGCATCCCGGGACGGGGGTGAAAATGTAAAGCGCAAGCCCATCCACCTGCCAGTCTTCAAGGCACTTAAGGGTCTCGCGGATGCTCTGTTTGCTTTCGCGAGTGATGCCGAAAATCATGCTGGCTTGAACCGCTATCCCTCGGCGATGAATCTTTTCGATCAGCCTTCCGTAGTTTTCTATTCTTGCCCATTCCTTATCCATGCTTTGGAGCCGGTCAGGATAGAAATTTTCAAAACCGATGTATGCAGCCTCCATCCCGGTTTCTCTGGCGAGGTCGAGCAGGAAGTCGTCATCCGCAAAGCGCGGATCGGCCTGCGCGGTCCATTTTAGCTTGTATCTGGCCAGAATGGGGAATAGTTCGTAGAGGAATTTGCCGTATGCAAAGAGGTTGTCATCAACGATGAATATGCGCTGGTTCGCGACCAGGCTTGCGTCATGCTCAACATCCTGGAGCGGCCTGGTCCTTAATTGCCTTCCGTACAAGTTGGTTACACTGCAAAATTTGCAATGGTGGGGGCAACCCCTTCCCACCCAGAGCGGATAAAAGCTGTACTTATATGGTTTTTGCGCTATCAGGTCGTATCTAGGAGGAGGGAGTCCTTGTAGATTTTCCAGACGGGGCGATTGATAGATTCTCTTTAGTTGCCCTTTTTCGGCGTCTCTAAGGAGTTGGGGCCAAGAAAGCTCGGCTTCACCTATCACGACCGCGTCCACATTCTCGCCAGCTTCATTGGGCATAAAGCTTGCGTGGAATCCGCCCATAACTACTTTGACCCCGCGCTTTCGATATTCTTTCGCAATCTGGTAAGCACGCGGAGCCTGCATAGTCATCGCACTCAGCCCGACGAGATCCACCGGCTCATCGTAATCCGGGTCTTCAAAAAGATCATCAATTACTTCAACCTCATGCTCTTTCGGAGTGATGCCTGCCAGGTAAATCATGGAAAGGTTGACGGCCCTGCCATGCCTGGCTTTGGTTTTCACCGGCTTTCCCGCGGGGCCAAGACGGGTTGGATATATTACCTTGATCTTCATTCCCGAAATGCGGCGCAACCCTGAACTGCTGGTTTTGTTTGGTTCACTTTATTATACTACATCAAGCTGTGGATTAAACTCCAGTTTTTGAATGAGCGGATTTTTCAAGTTAAAACAGGTGTGGAAAAAATGTGGAAAAAAAAATTTTTTCCGCAAGATTAGAATGTATGCCTGCTAACAACGCGAAAGTCGACAATGTTGACTTTCAACAGCTTAGGCGCAGCATCCTTCATCGGAGTTTTGTGAGGTTTAGAGCAGGAAAAAAATATTCAAAATTTTTTGCTTGACAACCTCATTTATCTTTCTAAAATATGCAAGTTGCAAGGGAACCGTTCGGGGACAATGTATTTGTTCTGGCTTAAAAGTTGCGTTTTCGCCCCGGGTTAGAATTTTGTTCATTGCAGGTGAATAGATTTTCCACAACTGTGGATAACCTGTGTGTAAAAAATTGGGATTTAATTGCTAATTTATTGAATTTTAAATCAATTCTGGGCTTCTGATTTGTGGTTCAGTTTTGCAATTTTTGGGGCATAGCGGACTGCTTTTTGCAAGGAGGCGGGGATGAGAGACCCTGGAGTCTGGAGTGCGGTTCTGGTGGAGCTGAAAAAGAGGTGTTCGGAGCAGGATGTTGACCGGTGGTTTGGGCCAGTCAAATTTTTAGGCAAAGAAGATGGAAAGGTTAAGTTATGCGTTCCCAATCAGTTTTGCCGCGATTGGATCGAGGATAAATTCGGGGCTGACCTCAGGAACTCGATCAAGATAAATTTTGGGGAAGGGGTGGAGCCGGAGCTTTTAATCCGGGAAGACACTCCGGAGGGAGAAGACTTTAGCCCGGCTTCCGAGGCGCCAGTCCGCATATCCTGGCAGCAAAGGTCCATCCAATCGAACTTGAACCCTCGATACACTTTCGAGACTTTTGTTGTCGGCCCTTGCAACCAGTTTGCGCACGCCGCGTGCAAAGCGGTTGCCGAGGCTGACAGCGCTATTTACAATCCGCTTTTCATTTACGGCGGCGTGGGGCTGGGCAAGACCCATCTTTTGAACGCAATCGGAAACCGGCTTCTCGAGCGGAATCCGAGGCTGCGGGTCATAAGCATCCAGGCCGAAGGTTTTCTCAATGACCTGATCTGTTCTCTCACCAACAAGGGCGAGGGTTTGCTGGAAATTCGGAAGCGCTTTCGAAAAAATTGCGATGTTCTTTTGATGGACGACATCGAGATTTTGTGCGGAAAGGAGCGCACCCAGGAAGAGTTTTTCTATACTTTCAACGAGCTTTATGAGTCGGGAAAGCAAATCGTGATGACCTCTGATCGTGTCCCCTCGGAGTTAACAACGCTTACCGAGCGCCTCCGCAGCCGGTTCGAATGTGGAATGATTGCTGACATTCAGGCGCCGGAGTATGAAACCAAGATTGCGATCATCAAGCGAAAGGCCGAGGAAAGCAATCTTAAGATCCCGGATGAGGTCTGCGCTTATCTCGCAAATAGCATCAGGAGCAACATCCGCAAGCTGGAAGGGTCGATGATCCGGATTTGCGCATACGCATCTCTCACCGGCGAGCAGATCACCATCGAACTCGCCAAAAAACTTCTTTGCAACATTTTGATTGAGATCGACCGGGGACTGACTCCGGAAAAAATTATAAAAGCCACTGCGGCAACTTTCGGCCTCCGAATGCAGGACATCAAAAGCGAGCGGCGGATGCGGAAAATTGTGGTGCCCCGGCAAATCTCTATGTATCTCTGCCGCAAGCTACTCAACCACAGCTTCCCGGAAATCGGCCAGATTTTCGGAAACAAGGATCATTCCACAGTAATTCATTCCTGCAACAAAATTACCGGCCTTATTGACAAAGACCCGGACCTGAGAAGAAAGATAGAACTAATCTACAACGCGCTCGGTGTTAAAGAAGAGATCGACTAAACCTTGGGGAAAACATGGTTTAAATCAAGATGAAAGGTTGTAAGAAAAATTTATTAACCATTGGTTCAGATGGATTCCACAACCATTTCCAGAACTCAAGAGAGAATAATTCATCAATTTTTCTGCTGGTTATGAAGGTTATTCCTGTTTTCTCCCCGCCTTATTATCTATTATTATTTATTATAAATAATATTTTTAAAAATAATAATAAAAAGAAAGGTTGATTTTGGAAATTGAGGGCGCAAAAGATCGGCGACTTTCGATGCCAGCCACAGCCCAAGATTTGACAAGATGACGAAGGGTTGTTGGATAAGGGAAAGCGGTATTGCATTTTTTAAAAAACTTGCTATATAATGAGCTAAAAGGATGGAGGTGAGCCGGATGGAGCTAAAAGTAGACCGTGCGGATTTTTCCAGAAGCATTTCCCGGATCCAGGGCATCGTGGAAAGAAAGAATACCATGCCAGTGCTTGCCAATTGCCTGATCAAAGCGGACAAAGAGGGAATTGCGCTGATGGCCACGGATTTGGATATCACGATCATAGATCGCTGCAGCGCCAAAGTTAAAAAGATCGGGAGTGTGAGTTTAAATGCCAGAAAACTTCACGAAATTTTTCGAGAGCTTGAAGAGGGTGAGGTGGAGTTCAAGGAGATAGAGGCAACCAAGGTAGAACTCAAAGCCAGCCATTTCACCTGCGACCTTCAAGGAATCAATCCCGACGAGTTCCCGGTTTTGCCCACAGTTGAGGGTTTCCAGTTCTTTGAAATAGAGGCCGGGATTCTTTCAGAGATGATATCCAAAACCATTTATGCGGCTGCCACGGAGGAAGGCAGATTTACTCTAAACGGTATTTTTATGGAAAAGTTGGGGGAGGATGAATTGCTTAGATTCGTGGCCACAGATGGGCACCGTATGGCCGCGATCGACCGCCAGGTTCAGGTAATAAAAGAGATGCAGCTGCCAGCAGGAGTAATTCTGCCGAAAAAAGGGATGGTCGAGCTCCAGAGACTGGTCAGCGGCATTGAAGGCAAGGTCTCTCTCGGGGTAAAAGAAAATCACATTGCGATCAAGATCGGAGACACCTTGCTTTTTATGCGCCTAGTGGACGGCGAATTCCCGGAGTATAAGCGAGTGATCCCGGAGAACAATCCAATCACGGCCAGGCTCGGCCGCGATGATTTCCTTAAAAGCCTTAGAAGAACAAGCGTCTTGGTCGATGAAAAAGCCCGCGCGGTCAAGCTCATCTTCTCCAAGGGAAAAATGGTTATTGAGAGCAGCAACCCGTCTTACGGGATCGCCAAAGGAGAGAGCGAGTGTGAGTATGAAGGGAACCCGCTTGAAATTGGGTTTAACGACCGTTACCTTTATGAGATTTTAACCACCATCTCCGAAGGCAAGGTCAAGATGGAGATAAAGGATGAACTCAGCCCGGTGCTTTTTACGGTGGACAGCGACACTAAATATCAGTGTGTAGTTATGCCGATGCGCATCTGATGTTGTTCTTGTTTTATTCCCGCCTTTCTGTTAAATAGATATAAATGGCTGCAAACTGCCCTAAGTGCGGTCGCCTAAACTCCGAGCAAACAGGGAAATGCATATACTGCGGCGCGGAACTGCCTAAGACCCCAAAAGAAGTCGGGCTCGCGGAAAAGGAAAGGTCTGTCCACCCAGGCGATGAGAAACCCCCGGGAGCGGTATCTAAAGAAAGGATTTTTCTCGTGCTCTCGCCGGTTACAGGACGGCCATCGGATAGTATGGCGCGAGCCTTGGCTGAGGTGATGAACTGGGATGTTTATTCCGCAAAGCTGAAGCTGCGCAACCCCGCGCCTTTTATTTTGGCTGCGGGCGATGATGCGAGGAAAGTTCAAGACCTTGTACAGCGGCTCGGAGAAATAGGAATTGATTCCTACCTGATAAAGGAGAGCGGCCTTTCCCGTTTGGAGAAGAAGCAGGTTGCCAGGTCTGTGTTGACCGAGGAGAGCGGGCTGGTTTTCAGGCTGGAGGATCGTTCGCAGCGGGTCATCAACCTCTCAGACCTCTTTCTCTTGGTGAGAGGAAGAATTCGGCTGAGCGGAGGGATGGAAAAGAAGGTCGGAAATTTTGATCTCTCAGCAATGGATCTGGACCGGGAGAAAATTTTCGACCTGATGGTCAAAAGAAGGCGGGATCGAAAGAAAAGCAAAATCGAGTTCGGCAGTCTTACCGCGGGCGAGACCGGAACCGAGGTAGAGCTTTTTGACCTGTATGGCAAAAATGACCACACAGCTGTGCGCGTGATCGAAAGCGAGTTTGATTTCTCCGGGCTCTTCGGCCCAGGGTTCCAGGCCCGACTCCTGGGCCTTAAAAAAATGGTTGATTTGCTCCGGGAGAAGTCGGCTGGACTAATCGTTGACGAGAGCTTCAACCGCATCGGATACACCTATCGCGAAAAGCCGGTTGATCAAAAGCGGTCATTGAGTTTAGTGCGGGAGGGGAGGACAAAATCCAGGGAAAAACTTCATTCCAGTCAGGCTCTGTTTACCGGGCATTCCAGCTTGATTTATCTGCACTATTTGAGACAAAAGGTCTCCGCCCAAAAGCAAGGGCCGGCGCTTTAAGCTTTTGGGCCTCTGCGCCGGCCCAATGGTCATAAACCGGAAATGATTATTTTGACTTGCCCGTGTTTTCCTTGGGCTTATCTGTCTGCGGCTGCGCGCTTTTGGGCTGAGCCGCGCTTTTACCGACGGAGCCGTTTAAAGGCGCTTCAATGAGATTGCCCTTGGCTCCCTTAAAAACAGCAATCAGAGAGGCATTATTAGCAGCCTTGAGCCCCTTTATTTTCACCGCGTTGCATTTGCCCGGAATCGGAGTTACAGCAACGATCGTTTTGTCTGTTGTCCAGTTAACCGGGCACGCGCCGGTGTCCCGGCGATTCGTGTCCAGCGCCTGGATGGAAACCGGTATCTCTTCGCCGACCCCGAGCGATAGACTCCATATCTCCTTGCCCGCGTAAGGAGAGTCGTTTTTGTAAAAAATGAATTTGAACGGGTCCCCCAGAGGTTTGTATGCTGGCGCAGAGGGCGCCTTCGCGGATGGCGCCTTTTGCTCGGGTGCGGGTTGCTGTTTGGGCGGAGTGCACGCTGAAATTATGAGCGTGGCAAAAAGCATAGCCAGCAAGATTTTCAGGCCGAATTTCCTTGTTCCCATTTTTCCCCTCCTCCTTGCATTATAAGATCTTTAAACTTTAGACAATGCCACCGGCCTTTCGTGCCGTAAAAACCCATTATATTTATTTCTCCCTCGTTGTAAACAGAAAATCCTTGATTGAGTCGGCAACCAGCTTTTCAGAGATAGCTTCCATACATTTTGGCTCTGAGCAGCTAATGCGCTTTTCCAAAGGGCAGGGGGCGCAGGCATAATTACTGGTGATCGCTTTGGCCCATGCCTGGGGCGGCGCCCACACGCGCGGATCGGTCGGGCCGAATAACACTATCGTCCTAACCCCCAGCGCGGCGGCAAGGTGAGCGGGACCGGAATCGGTTCCCAAAAAGAGACTCGCCCGGCTCAAAGTTTCCGCGAGCGCGGCCAAGTCTCTATTCTCGATGATTTGAACCCAGGGCCGCAGATTTTCAGGCATCCTCTTTGTCAGCTCCAAGAGCATTGCCTTGTCGGCATCGCTCCCGATAATGACCAGCTTTTTGCGCCGCCAGATTTCTGAGACCAGGCCGAGAATCTTGAAAAATTTTTCTAAAGGCACTGACTTCTTTGAACTGCCTGACCCGGGATGAATTGCCATAAAGGGCTCATCGCGGATTTGCATTCTTTCGACTCCATTGCCCCCGGCAGGCAGTTTCAGCCTGGGAATGAAATCATTGATTTTGATTCCGAGTTCCAAAACTGGTTTCGCCAGAATCCGGGTGATATGCTCGGACCCGGGCCCGGGCGGAAAGGCCTCTCTGAAAATAGAAACTTTTGATGACAGCCTTTCAAGATTTTGCCTGTAGCGAGCTGATTTCCTTCCCAGCCAGCTTACTATCAGGTCCGCTTCACCGAATGCCGAGCGCAGATTCGGACCGGGCTGGAAACCCTCCAGAAATAACTGGTGAAAATTAAGCGCTTCGCTGGCAATCGCTTTATCGAGCACGCCGCAGTACTCCAAAAGCTTGAGCCTTTCCGAGCCGACGCCGACCAGCTTTTCACTTTCATTCCTGAGCGCGCTGATCGCCGGCAGAGTGCAGATTAAGTCGCCAAGCGCTCCTTGGTGAACGAGCACCGCCCTTGTGACTTTTTCTTGCCCCATAGAAATGAGCTCGATTTTACACCATTCATATAGAGTGTTATTATATTTTCAGGTTAAATTCAACTTTCCCTGAAAACTTTGGATAAAGGGGAGGGGAGGTTTCACATACTCAGAACATTCCAGGGAAATTAGGCTAAGCAAGACTTGATCTTAGATAACGTGGTATTATAAGATAAGAAAGGAAAGGGGGGTGAAGCAGGCGGCGAAAAAGATAGTGATCGCTGATGATACCCTGCCTCTGAGGGTGATGCTGGAAGACCTGCTGGCTGATGCCGGATATGAGGTTGAAACGGTAAGTGACGGGTTGGCAGCGTGGGAGCTTATCTATTCCCAGATTAACGATATTGATCTTCTGGTTCTTGACCTTTTAATGCCCCGGATGAGCGGTTTTGAAGTGCTCGCCAAACTGAAAGAGCAATTTCCCCAAAGAAAGTTCCCGGTTCTTGTGGTCAGCGGGGTTTTCAAAAGCGAGAAGGATATTTTGCGCCTAAAAGAGCTTGGCGCCAACGGATACCTGAACAAGACCTCGGTGGTCGATGAAATTCTTTACCGAGTGAATTCTTTCTTCTACGATGTTGACGCCAAACAGCGCCGCCACCCCAGGGTGCTTTCCAACTTGTCGGTCGATTACCTTTTAGACGGCAACAAATATTCCAGCTACACGACAAACCTTAGCCAGGACGGATGCTTCATCCGAACTCTGAAGCCCGCCCCCGAAGGCTTCAAGCTGAAACTGTGGATTTCGGTCCCGGACAGGGAAGAGCGGATTTTTATCGAGAGTAAAGTCGCGTGGATCAACAGTTTCGACGAAATGCATAGAAGCAACACGCTGCCCGGGATGGGGGTCAATTTTGAATCCTTGGATGAAAAGCAGCAGGAGACGGTCAAAGAAATTATAGCCAAGAAACTCCGCGAAGAGAATCTCTGGAAAAGCGTATAAACGCTGTATACTGACCGCCGACCCCTGAATTGGTGCCAAAGCTTCTACCGGGAAATTTACCCAGCATTCTTGCCAGCTAAAAATTTTGCTTCAACTGCCCGGCTACCTGATCGACATCTGCTGGCCGCAGCAAATCACATCACAGTAGTCTATGCAGCCGCAGGACTGGTCCACGCTTAGCACAAGCCCGCATTCCTGGCATACCAACCTGGAGCCACTTCTCATTTTTCTCGCCCCGCTGCTGCCAATTCTTTTACTGATGGCCCTTTTTGCTTTTTTCGCCGGCATTTGACCTCCTTATCAATCTTTCTGGTCAAAATGTAATAATTGCAGGGCAGCTTGTCAAGATTTTGGACGCCGATATCGCCTCTGCCCTGAAGGCATTGGTGGGCGTATTCAGGCAAAAGCCAAGCCTAGAAGCGCGCCTCTAGGCCGATGCCGGCTGCTGCCGATACCGGAAAGAAGGAGTAGTTGAGATATAAAGCGGAATAAGCGGTCAGGCCCAGCTCAAGATTTTTGGTTCTGATTCCCAGCGGAGAATATGCATATTCCATTCTGGAGCCGCCCAACTCCAGTCCGACCAGCAGCCGGTTTTTAAGCCGCTTGGGCGCAGGGGGTTTTGCGCTGCTTTGCTCGCCCCCCTGTCGGCAGTTACTGGCTCCTTGCCAGAAGTGTTCGGTCAAGGTCAATTTGCCCGGCGTCTGGTCAAAAATATTGTCGTCCCTGAAGATCCAGTTGTCCTCGGTGTCTTTTACTTCAACAGCATACTGAAAATTTTCAAAACAAGCCCAGCATGAGCTTTGATCCGGCGCTGCCGTTCCCTTGTGGATGGGCGCACCATTTACGGCCGCGGTTTCTACCTTTGGTTTGAAGATTTTTTTCTCCACCGCGGGAGATTCCGCCATTTTCCTCTTTTGCTCCGCCAGGGACAACTCCGATTGAAGTTGTGCCTTTGCCTTTTGAAGCCGAAGGCTGTTTCTGTGCTCTGCCAGGAAAAGGCCCCAGGCAGCCGCCATGCCAAGAAGCAATGCCGCCCAGAAAATGATTCTAATTTTTGTGATCAAATTTTTTCCCCCAGGTGTAAGCTGTGGCCAGGATTGCATTGGGAATGCCAAGCACAAGCGCAATGCCTTGAAGGCCCGCGCTAAATTCAGGACTCGGGGCCGCCAAGAACCTAATTGTGAGACAGATTACAAGCACTAAGGTGACAGCCATGGTGGCGGAAAACCAGAAAGCGGTTTTGCTTGGTGCGCCCTGTTTGCTGAAAAGCCAGTGTTTCATTGTCCAGCCTCCATTGTTTTGACCTGACAAAAATTTCAACCGACAAATTTTTTAATGCCCCGGGCGAGCGCCTCGGCAATTTCAGGAATATGATTTTTGAGCCAGCCGGCCTCCTCGGCATTGGTGATGAAGCCGCATTCAACCAGGCAGGCGGGCATCCTGGTATGCTTGAGCACAAAATAATTTGCTTCTTTCACACCCCGGCTTTGCCGGCCCAGCTTTAAAAGCTCCTGGTAAACCGCTTGAGCGAGTTTTTTTCCGCTCGGGCTGGCCGGGAAATGGAAAACTTCGATCCCCCGCGCGTTTTCATCCTCGGATGCGTTGCAGTGCACGCTCAAGAAAAGGTCCGCCTTTGAATTGTTAGCCATCTCACAACGCTGTCCAAGGCTCTTGAAGGCGTCATCGCCGCGGCTGAGGCTGACCGAGAGATGATCGCATTGCAACAGGTGTTTGAGGGCCAAACCGATTTGGAGATTGAGTTCTTTCTCCAGCAGGCCCTCGCAGCAAGCGCCTGGGTCCCGGCCTCCGTGCCCCGGGTCAATTATGATCAAAGACATTTGCCCTTTCTCCATTTAGGTACGCCACCTTCTTTTCTATGCCGATGAGCCGCTGTTCAGTCCTCAGGAGTATTTCTTCCTGCCGCTCGAGCTGTTGGCTGATCCCGCGGCTCCGTTCCTCGCAGAGCTCCTGGTTGACTTTGCAGTTTATCTTCCTGTTAATCTCTTTCCAGAGCAGGCCGATGACGGCAAAGGTGGCCGAGACAAAAGCGCCCATGAGAATCGCATCCATTTTTTACCGCCAGCCCCGGCTTTTTGTCAGCTCATTTGCCTGTGTCCACCCAAACCAGAATCCAGTGGACATACGAGCTGTACTCGTTCGCGTTCTGGATCGCAATCGTTATGATTTCGCCCGAGGGATCACTTTTGGTGAGAGTGAATTCCTCGTAGCCGCTTCCGCTCGGCGTATAGCTATCCGTATCCACCCCATTAACATGCGCGTGCCACGCGCCCGCCCCGAAGGCTCTTCCTCTTACACGCATCTTCAGAGTTTTTGTTAATGGGGGCAGCTTGACCTTAATCTCGTATGGTACATTACTGCTGCTCGGCTCCGTGGCACCTGTATTGTTGAACAAGCAGTACTTGCCATTGTCCAGGAGCCAGGCCAGATTATTCCTGATCTTGCTCAAGAGCGTTACATCCACCGGGCTCTTGGCATCAACCTCACCGGTGCCAATGTCTTGCCATGCCATTTGTCTTCCTTTCTCCTCCGCTCAAGGCACGGAGGACCGCGCGGCTTACGCCGCTCGCCTAATAAAGGCAGAATCCTTCCTTGTCGCCCACGCCATCTCCATTGGTGTCGATTAGGTTTTTTTCATCTCCAATCCAGCAGCCGTATTTCCGAAGGTTCTCGCTCGCGGCTGTATAGAGAACTAAAACCTCCGTGTTCGCGCCGTGGCTGGCCGCGGTTGAGCCAAAACAGCCTCTGGTGCAGTCGGTCAGAGTGAAAGTGCCGTCCGCATTCAGCGTTACCCCCGTGAAGTTGACGAACTCGTTTTCAATCCTCAACTGGCCGCTAGCCGGGTTTAAATCATCATAACCGAGCCCATCATCAGCCGATTTTTTCAGCTTGATCGATGTTGCGGTATTATTGACGGCGTCGTTAAGTTTCGGCCGCGCGGGAACCACATAGCCGAACAGTTCATCGTAGTGAGCATTGATCGCGGTCAACTCAATCTGGCCGACCCCCCGGATTTGCTTCTTGAGTATCTGGCAGACCTGCGCGGCGAGCGGAGAGCCGTCCGGGTTAACCTTTTTTCTGGACGCTATTCTCACGAACTGCCCGGTCGCCAAGTCCATCTCCTTTATCTCCACCCGGAATTTGTAAAGAGTTGCGCCTTTGCTGTACCTGGTCATCCACCGGCTTGCTAGCAGGGATGCTTCAACTTCCTCATATATCCAGTCCGCGCAGAAGACCTTTGCTTTAACTTCTCCAAAACTGAAAATATTTTCCAGGTCCTCATCAACAAGCAAGTACGCGTAGGAGTAGTTTTTGGGATCGTCTCCCGCATCGGCCTGGGTTGGTCCGTAGTAAATTTCCGCGCGGGTGTAACGCTGTTCCGTGTTGTCATCCACGGTCAGGGAATCCTCAACGATGTTTCCTGTCTCATCCAACAACCTTACATTCTCGTCAAGGTACGGCGGCGAGATGCATTTGAAATCAACGAGGCCGTCCTCATTTTCCCATACCTGCACCAGGCTTTGCTCGGTGATGCGGTTTAAGATGTCCTGCACCTTTTTCGGGTTTATTATTTCAGGGCATTTGTATTTCAGGCCGTTAATCCAGCGCCAGGCCTCTGCGGTGATCTTAGGCAGGCAGACTTTATCGCCCGAGGAGTGACTGGCCGCGCTGGTCTTAAAGGCTCCGCGGAGATGTTGATGAAAAATGGAAGTAGCCGAGCCGGTCGTAAGGTCAAGGTTAGACCCGCTTTTGCCCTTGTAGATGATAAATTCATTCCCGATCTTGACCACGCCTTGGTCTGGAAGCTTGCTGATGTCGGAAACCGGAATAGATGTCGCGCTCGCATTGATGCCGGCTGAAAGCGTCGCTCCGGAATCAACCGTCGCTATATAGCTGGCCGGGATGCCGGCGCGCTCGCATAAAAGGTCCAGGAGAATCCAATCCACGCTGAAGCCGGCTCCGTCATCGCGCTCATAGCGGAGAACCTGCCTCACTTTTTTGCCGCTCGCGGCCGTGCCTGACGAGCCAAAACAATAGGCTGCATTGCTTAATGTCCAATGACTGCTGCTGTCCGGGCCGGAAACGCCGGAATACTTGATGTATTTGTTGTCCTCGGTTTTGATGACGCCCCAATCCGGCAGCTGATTACCATAGTGCACCAGGCAAGTGGCGCCGCCGGTATAGTTTGCCGCGAGCGTGCCCCGGTCATCCTGCTTGTTATGGCTCTCGGCATCGAGTTTTTTCAAGAGGTCCTTGGCCTGGATCTCCACGCCGAAATTCTGGTACTTGATGTTTTCAATGATTCCGCGAAAGTAGAGATGGAAGTCGTCTTCGCCCAAGCCTTCGAAACCCTGATAGACCTCGATAATCCGGTGGTAATAATTGGGGTTGCGCGCGAGCCAGTTCCGCCAGAAAGTCCCCCGGGTCTCAATGTTTGAAGCCGTCTTATCGGGGTTAGATTTACCAGGCAGATGCCGGTCGTCACCCATCTTGACCGTCAAATCCCCGCGGCGAGTAACATTGTTCTTAGGATCGATCTCGATCGGAATGTAGGTGACGCTTTCCACATAGGGCAGGGACGCGGCAGCCGCGCCTCTTACTTTAGAGTCGCGGGATGAGAACATATAGGTTTTGGTCACGGGGCCATAGCTTGCCCGGTCCTTGCAGGTTTCGTAGGTATAATAACAGGCCGGGCCTGTTATCGGCTCGCCAAGCCACCCTGAGGCCTCAAACCAAAGATCGACATTTTGAGCATGGTGCTCCGCGCCGATCATTCCTTGCCAGCTCTGGTACCACATATGGCCGCCGTCGTAGGGACCATTTGGGTCAACCAATATTGAGCGGGGGTAAAAGTGTGAGCCGCTGGGCCGGGCAGCATACGGAGCGAAATTTATCTTGAAGTCCCAAAGGCCGGCATTACAGCTCAGACTGAAATCGAACTCCACAACCTGGGTGTTGCTGCCGCTGGGGAAAAAAACCGCCTTGTCCGCATAGTTTGTGCCGATCGTGCAGCGCAAGGTTGTGTTCCAGGCGGAGGTCAGGCCGGTGGAGTTGACCTTCACTTTGACCTTTTTTATGGTGGAGCTTTTTTCAAGGGTAAAAGTCTGGTGCACATCCATCCAGTTGCTGCCTGACTCGTTCCAGAACTCATAGAGCGACGCCGCCTCTTGATCCTGGACTATTGACCAAGCCGGGCAGCTTTCTCCGAAAGTCAACTGGCAGTAGTCCACGATCAGCTTCACCAGCCAACAGGACTTGCGCGCTAGCGCGGCTTGCTCGTTGCCGTAACTCAACGAAGTCTCCATAAGCGGAAAGGATTTTGGAGTTCGGAATCAGGAATTCGCAATTCCTCAATTCCCAATTCTCCCATTGATTCCCAATTCCTAATTCCGCCCCTCATGCCCGGCCCTCCAGGTCGATCTTAAGCGAGCGGGTTACCGGATGATAAGGAGTTGAACATTTGGTTTCCATCTCAACCAGACAGACATCGCCTGCATGATTTTGATAATCCCAAGCAAATAAAAAAGGCAAGGGCGGATGAGTGCCCCAGAAGGGCAGGAAAGAGTTCTGCATAAAGGACTCGCTGAGGTAGTCGAAATTCAGGCTGATTTTGCGTTTGTGGTATTTCTCCACGACGCCGAGCAGATAGCCTTCTTCGCTCCTGGCTTTTTCAACTGCGACTTCCTGCTCATCCGGGTCAAACCCATCCTGAAGCCAGGCCGGGAACTCCAGCTTGTCCCCGATGAAGAGCAAGGCGATCTCCGGAGCATCAGAGCCTTCTGAGAACGACAGCTTGTAGTAGCGGTAAGAGACCGGCTCGAACACCTTCAGAATTGGATCATCGCTGGCAACAGTTTGCGCGGTTATGCTGCTCCAGTCAGTCCCGTTGCTCGAGCCGTAAAGCGTTGCGGCCGCGACACCGGCCGTGTTCAGGTTGTGCCCATAGATGCAAAGAGAAGTCACTGGCTTCGCGCAACCGCAATCCAGGATTATGTCAATTGCGGCGGCGGCGCCGCCTTTCCAGGTCAGGTATTCCCGCCAGTCGCTGATGTAGTCAATGGGATGGTCCGGGTCGGAAGAAGTGGCGCTGACGGAAGCTCCTGATGAAGCTAACAGATTTTCCCATAAAAAAAGAGGTTTTGCGTTCTGCATTTTTTACCTCGAATTCAGGAATTAGGATTTACGAATTCGGACCAATTCCCAATTCCTAATTTCCAACTCCTAGTTTGCGAATTCAATTTTGACATTGTCCCGATACGCCTCATTTAATCCTTCAATCAACTGCCTGGTGAATTCCTTGGGATTCACAACCACGCCATCTCCTACATTCACCACCACAGTCGCGGCCCTGGGTTTTGTCTCTTCTTTGGCCTTTTCCGCGCCCGCGGCGCCGCCTTCTCCGCCTCCCCCTCCAATTGAGCCGGCATGGGCGGCGGTCTTGGCCGCGTCCGCGTATTGTTTTGCGGCTAAGGCGTGCTTCAAGCTTGCCGCGAGAAAAGACGGGTCTCTGGTGGAAAGGAACTTGGCCATATCTTTGGTGGCTTCCGCTATCTCAAAGGGAATCATTATCGTTGCTTGGGCTTTGATGCCTATTCCCAAAAGCTTTGCCACAGAGCCGGATGCGGATTTATACGCGGTCAGTTCCGAGGCCAGAGACTGTTCCTTGAGACTGCGGGTCAGCTCCGCATATTGACTTTCAAGCTGATAACGGCGGTCTTCAGCATCCGCGATAATGGCCAGCTCAGCCTCCTTGTATTCCTGAAGCTGCTCAAGATTATTCCTTGCTTCTTCCTCTGATTTATAATCATCCATATTCTATTCCCCTTTTACTTTTTCCCGCCTCGATCTTTTCTTCCAAAGCCGCCAGCAAATGCCAGGAAACATAATCAAGTTCATCAGCCTTGAGAGGGAAACCTGCTGATTTCAGTCGTCTCATTTCCAGCAGATGCCAGGTTTGCCGTGAAATTTGTTCAAAGCGAAATTCCCCGCAATGTTCGCAGGTCCACTTTGAGTATCTGTTCTTTCGCTCCCCGCAATTCGAGCAGTCGGCCGGCTCCTTGTTGAGCAAAAGCTCGAGTTCGTTGTTCAGTTTTTTTCCCGAACCTCCAGCTCAGACCGCGTGAGTTTGACCAGATGATTTCCCAGCATCAAAAGCAGGCCGGGAAGTTTGTCCCTAAGTTGTTCTTTCCAGTTGGATACATAGTCTGGCCTGGAGGGGTCTGTTGCCAGAGTGGTTCGGCAGCCACTATCGATCAGAACAATATCACCTTCTTTGACACCCAGGATGCAGGCAGATGCGAGATCGATCCCCGCGTCCAGCAATGGCTCAAGGCTTTCCGTGGATTTTCCGGAAAGGCTCCTGGCAAGGTATCTCACCATTTCGCCGGCATTGGGCCTTCGGAAATAAACCTCAACCTGCTCTGACCCGAGCTTAAATTGAATTGTCTCTTTTTCGAAAAGCTCAACCGTCATTTTTGCTCCTGATCAGAGGTATGCGCTCACTTGGTTCCAGGTACGGATAAACGCGCCGCCATAGCTGCCGTCATCCATAACGATCAGGTCTCCCTCTTGAGCAAACACTTTATTACTGGCGCTGATCAGCGCTTTCAGAATTCCGCATTGCGGGAAGATAATGTCCGCTCCGAAATAGTAGCCGCTGTCCGGCACTATTTCCGCACCTCTAATCTTGAGATAAAGGCTGATCAGCTCAGTCTCAGGATGGTCCGCCTGCCACTGCCTTATTGTGTTCCTGAGCCGCTCGGAAAGTTTGATCGTGATCTCTCTGCCTTTCCGTATCGCATCGCTGGCATAAAGCTCACTGGAACCGTCCGCGAGCTTCCGAATGTCCAGATCGTTCTTGCCCTGGATAGAGAAACTCAAGAGGTCGCGTGAGACGATCTCGCCGCCGGTCATCTCCGAGCCGTTGAAATACCCATCCACGATCACTTGGGCGTCAATCAGGCGCAAAGGAGATTCATCCAGCCACTGAGGAAACTGACACCAGGCAGGCTCGGTCGGGATATAGTCGATCTGGAAGTTGATCGGCGTCGGGCTGCTGCCGACCGCGTGCTCAATCGTTATAATTGCGGGCGTGTCCGCGCTCACGCTTATTACCTTGCACACGGTCCACACATTGGCCCCGACATCTTTTGCGCGAACGCGGAAAACATTCTCCATCCGCTCTTCACCGCTGCCGCCCTGCACGCCGTTTTGAGTGAGAGTGATTTGCGCCGAATTTGCAGGCGCGGCCGCTATTTCCCGCTGGTAGTTGGTGTCGCGCTTCCCTATTCCTTTCACATCCACACCCAAGCTGACCCAGCTGTCGCCCAAATCAAGACTAAAGCCTTCAACCAGATTTCCCGCGAATCGCTCTTTCAGGATTGAATCTCCCCGGCGCTGAAGAAGTGTGAAGCTCTGCGGATATATGGAGTCGAACGGTCGGATGATGTGCTGATAAATCCCGCTTGCAACCTGCTGGCTCTCAATCTGGCCAAAGAAATAAGCGAGTGCGAAGGTGAGGAAATCCGGCTTGGCTCGTTTCTGGCCCAGTTTGCCGAAAGCGGTCTGGCCGGTGGCGTAAAGCCGGGTTGGAAACTCAACTCCTCTTATCTGGTCCCGGTCATCCTCAATAACCCGCTCTATCCCCAGGCCGGAGCCCGTGTCAAAGGCAACGCTGACCCCGGCCTCCGTCTGGGGCGCGCCCAGGCTTGACTCCTTTGGCCGGAAGATTGAGATTTTGCTCAGTTGTTCCAGGAAATTTTTAGGCATTATTGAAAGCCTCCTTGATTCGAGCTCGCGCCAAACGCGGTTTCGGCGCCAATTTTTTGTAATCTAGCTCACAACAGAAAACCAGCCGGAATAACAATTTCCGCGGAAACGAGAGCGGCGACCTCAGGGTTCTTTCCGTTGCTGTCTTCGAAAAACCTGCTTTCAAAGGTTGTCTCTTTAACCCTTGCGAGGAGAGCGCCTTGCGACCCTTCGATCGTCTGTGCCAGGCCGGAAAACTGTTTTTGGGAAAGGTTTTGCTCTCTGATCAGGTATTCGAGCCTCGCTGCGATCTTTTTTGCCCGCTCGGTTTCAATCTCGCGGTCTCCGCCTCGGCACAAAATTAAAAATTCCAGCTCAAAGACCTTGTCAACCAGCCTGCTGGAGGGCGCGGGCTCCTCTTTCTTGCCGGTTACCTCAACTCCAATCAGCGGCAGCTCATACTTGGAATAAAGTTTTGCTTCGCGGCGTATCCTCGGCTCGATCGTTTCTACCGCGGGATCGTTTTCCTCCCGCAAGCCGCCGGCTCCGGCATCGGCAAGAAGCGTTTCCACAACTTTTTCAGCTATAAACAGATAATCGCCTTTGGCAAGCGCCATTTTTACCTTCCTTATTCAAGCAGGTCGGTCTGGCCAGATTCACCCTGAAAAATCTCGCCTTGATATACAGAAACCGGAGGATTGCAGCCCAAGAGGCGCAACTCTCCCTTTCGGAGCCGGTCCAGCTCTTGCAAAGCTTGTTCCTCGATACTGGACTTCAGCTCGGATTGATTAACGATCCCCAGAAATACCAAGCAATCAGCAACTGCCAGCTTGCGTGCGAGACGCTCGATCAAAGCCGGGGTTTTAGGATTCTCCTCGATGCCGGGCAACGGAACCTGGTAATAGCCATAGAGGAAAGCGTCAATCCTTCGGCCTGCATCTTGAATGTAACGCTCGATGGCCGCGTCATTGAGTTGACTCGGGAGGTCAGGGGGAAGTTCACTTCGAACCCGGTCCACGGTGGTGTAGCTGGGCTCCGAGCCGGTGCCGGCAACAACCTCAAAAGCCTCAAGGACGGTCGGGTAAGGCAATACCTCCGCGGCTGACACCCTGCAATAAATTTTTGCGGCAGCCACGCCCAAAGAAAAGTCATTCAGTCCGATTTCTTCGGTATATAGAAACTTCCCGTGGCTGTCAGCGGACGCGGCAAGCGATGGAGAACCGTTTTTAGTGGCCGTGGCTCTCAGGGTGCCGGCACTGTCAAAGATTTCGACGCGCAGGTTCGGGTCATCCCAATCCGGCTCCACCAAATTTCCCATCCCGTCCGAAATTCGAAAATCGAATCTCGCCTTATCTCCCTGGGCATATCTGCAAAGGATAGTCATTCCTTCCTCCTAAAATCTTCTGATGACTTCCGGCTCCCGCCTGACAACGATATGGCTTTCAGGCCGCACATTGATCTTTCCGTTTGTGAGCAGCCTCTGGGTGTAGCCGTCAGAAATAAAGGTGAATTCGAGATGAAGATATCTGCCGACCCGAGGTTCCAGGCTTCGGGCTTGCTCCAGGGTGAGCGGCTGGTCCGAAAAATTAGGAGAATTATCGTTATCAGTGTCCAGGCGCATTTTGATGCCGCCGTTTTCAAAGTCGCCCTCATCGACAAAAGCAAGGGTTTCCGGCAGCCAAACCGTGTTATTGAAGCCGGCATCCAGGCTCACCACCGCAGCCGGGCCCGCAGTTGAATAAACTTTAAACGGCTCGGTTGGCCGGGGAATCTGATTTGAGTTCTTGCGGATGATGAATTCATCAATCAGATAGTATTGTTCGGTCCTCCATTTGAGTCTCATATAATCATAATTTCCGGTATCATCATATATTCCGGAAATTTCGGCTTCGGTTATTAGCTGATCCTCTTCACCCTCCCCGCTGAGGTATAAATAAATATGGGTCGGCGAGATCACGAAGTTCAGCCAATACCAATTTCGATATTGCAACTCCAATCCCGAAGCCCAAGCGATAACCAGATTTCCATCCGCGTCAAGAGCGCAGGCGATCAAATCGGTATTGTCTATATGAGCGATGAGGAATTTATCTGACAAGCCAGGAAAGCATTCAATATTCCCAGAGGATGACCAGGATTGGTCAACCCTGATCCCAAAAGCAATTGATAAATTTTCTTGGCCCCATAAATCACTGGACTTGGGAAGCAGGTAAATTTCCTCTTCAGCGGGAAGAACAGCGTAAGAATTCCCCAGCAAAGGCCAGTTATGCTGATCGCTGTAGCCTAAATAACCATTAACCGCATATCGTCCCGGCGGATAGTCAACATCCAATCCGCCTTCGTCGCTGGTTTCAAAATGGCACAGCACAGCCAAGTCGTTCACGGGCTGAAGGCGGATTTTATAGCCGTCCTTTTCCAGGCCGGGAGCGAGAACCGCGGTGTCGTATCTGATCAGCTTCTCCAACCCGGACATCTCTAATCCTCCACCCGCGCAGCAACGCACTCCAGGAGTTTTTTCTGGCGCCTGGCGCGGCTGGTCCGGAGGGCCATCGAGCGCTCATCAAAAAAGTGACGCTTAAACGGACTCAGGCCCCAGCCGTGCTGGAGAATGTTTTTTAGGCAATCCGGGCAAGAAGGCGCTGACTCTATCAAAGCCTGAAATTTTCTTCCCGTTTTTTGCTCCACCAAAATGCGGTTTTCCTTCATTTCCTCCCCCTGCTGGGATTTAATCCTGGATCGGAGCAGGCTTAAACTAAGCCTGCCCCGGTCCAAAGGAGGGGATTAAGAAGTTGCGCAACGGCGGAGTTGAGCGGGTTCCCCCACGGCCGCTCCGTAGCGGCCCCAGCCCGCAACCGTCTCGGCATAAGCCAGGATGTCCGGCTCGCTCAAAATGGTTAAGTCCATCCTGAGGCCGCTCTTGAGCTTTCTGCCCGGCAAACACACAAAGTAGCGGGAAGTGTCGGGCTGGGAAAGATCCTGGCTCTTGAGATGGGTGGTTGCCACCAGGCTGACATTGAAATTGAGCTGGCCGCTTTCGCCGTCAGTTGCGTTGATGGCGAGCGCGTTTTTTAAGCGGGCCCACAACTGGACAGGCGTGGCCACCACAAAGCTGGAGCTCGGGCTGACTTCATAGCCGAGGCCGGCAAGCGCCTCGATGATGTCCGCGCACGCGAAGTTGATGGTCTCCGCGTCGCGCACCGCCTTGGTATCCGAGACGGATCCTTTCCAGTCAACATCGCTGTCCGGCCGGGAAGCGCTGACTAGGTCATAATGGGCCTGGGCTTTGTTGGCATACCACTTGGCGCGAAACTCTTTTGCGGCATCCTCAATCTTCCAGTATTCTTGGTCGTCAAACCAGAGCTTGCTCCAGCCAAGAGCCCCACCGTAAAGGTCGAAATTGACCGAGATCACATCGCCCGAAACCTTGTAAACCTGCGCCTTCTCTCCCGGCTTGATCGCGCGGAAGGATAGGCCGCTGCCCACATCGAGAATTTCGAAACCGTTCTTGCTGGTCTGAGAGAAATCGATCACTTCGAAAATCTGCTCCCAGCCCAGGTCCGCTTGGTCAATCTGATGAAAGCGGGCGATCGCTTCAATCGCGTTCTGGGGAAAATCAGAGGGAGCGGTGAACTCGTGGGCCTTTGCCCGCATCCTTCTTGCCATTTTTTCAGGCTTGCGGAGAAAGTATTCAACCGCCTCCAGAAACTGGTGCTGTCCCTCCGGGGTTTTGAAATTGGCTTTGCTCCAATCGGAAATCATCTTATCGCGATACATAGTTTTCACCTCCATCAATTTATGCTAGAACCGCAAGGTCAATGAGAACTTCCGCGGCGTTGTCGCCCGCATCCTCCAGGGCTTTTCCGCAGAGAGTGTTTCCGGAAGAAGCGCTGGAGACCTTTTTTGCGGCCGCGTCGTAGTAAACATTGTCGCCGGCCGAGAAGCTGATTCCGGTGCCTGTGGCCTTGGGAACGATTATTTTTTCAGCCTCGTAAATGAGCACGAATTCGGAATTTTCGGCAGCATCTTCAACCACGACGCCGATAGTGTCATTCACTTTTACCATTGCGCCCGCGCTGAGGGTTTCGCCCTCGCCGGTTTTTGCCTTCAAGGTTTTTGCGCTTTCCATCTTGGTGCGCAGTTTCAGTCCCTTTTCCTGCAACATAAGTTACCTCCTGTTTCTCGTTTTCTAGTCTTTGGGGATCAGATCGTTTTTGGATATGCTCTTTTCCGATTCAAGCGGCGCCGGAGCAGAACTCGATCTTTGATAAAGCCTTCTAAGCTCAGCCAGCCGGCCGAGCTCTCGATTAAGCTCATCTTTGACCGCCTGCTCAAGCGCATCCGCTTCCGGGTCCTTGAGCTCGATCCGCTCGTTAAGGTTTTCCAGGATCAGTTTCCGCTCCTCTCTTTTCAGGTTCCGGTCCGCAAGGTGACGATCCACTATTTCAACCACTTTCCTTTTTCGCTCCTCCCTTTCCCGCTCCTTCCTGTAGCTAGCAAGCTCGGATTTCATCCGGTCAAGCGCATCTTCTTTTTGAGAGAGAGTTTTTTCGATATCCTCGATCTCGCGCTCCTCGGAGCCGGATGCGGCTTGTGGCGAGCCTGCGGCTCGGCTGAGCTCGCCGAAGTCGACAAGCTCCCTTCGGGTCTGAGCCTCAGGGTCGAAGACAGTCGTGTCGCTTAGCCGAGCTGGGTCTTCGAATTCCTCTACCTGCGCCAGGATTGCGGCTCCCGGGAACCCGGGCCTTGCTGTTCGCCTTGACCCGAGAGCCAGGCCGCCCACTGCTTCGATCGCGTTCACAATCCAGTCCACAAGCCCCAGGTGCTGGTCACTTTTTTCAAAAACCAGGTCCGCCTCCAGGCTGCAAGTGTCGAGCTTCTTCTTGCGGATAAGCTCCCGGACTTTCAGGTCGGAGATGTAGGCGTAAGCGAGAGCGCTGAGTCTGCCCCTGACTTTTTGCGCGATTGCAGAGGCTATCTCGCCTATCTTTGGCCGCGGCCGGTTCGCGCGGTCATGAAAAAGGTAGACCGGCACGGGCTTGGACTTGAGTTTGTTCACAAGTTCTTCGATTCGCTCCCTGCTCCAGAATTTTTTTGCTCCGCTTCCTGAGGGCTTCTGGCCCGCGCCTAAAATTTTACCGCTGCTGATCCCCTCGTGAGCAACCAGGAGTTCCACGAAAAAGGGATGCCTGTCCGAGGACTTGATTTTCTGATATTTCTCTTCCCCCACCAGCTTCTTGACATCTTCTGACGCCATCTCCTGGATGCGGGCAGTTTTGAGGATCAGTTTTTTATTCCTCATCATTTTCCCCCTCCGGGTAGAAATCATCAGACAGGCTTTCTATCTCAGCCTCCGGGTCTATGTCTGGAAGGAGGCTGAGCAGGGTTTTCAGATTTATGCCGCCGGACTGCCAGAGCGGATAATAAAGTTGGATCAGCCGGTCCACCTGAGCCTGAGTGATGAACTTCATCCTCGGCTCGACTGCCCCGGTCTTTAGCGGCTTTTTCAGCGGAGAGATCATTTCGTTCCTCAGCACTATTGCCTTATCAAAAAGCTCCTTGAAGCCCTGCTGCCAGCTTCTCTGTTCGCTGATGGAAACCAGCGCCACCGGCTCCATCATATTCTCCGCGGTTGCGCGGTTGCTCATAAATTCCGGAAATCCCAGGAACTGAACGGGCACACCGGAGCCGCCAGCAAGGATTTTTATCTTGGTCTCGATTTCCTGCCGGATACTTTCTGCGCCAGTAGCGCTCATTTCCACCAGGGAAAATTCTGCAGGCCCCGCGAAGACTTTTCCGATCCGCCAGTTGATGCCCGGGCTTAAAAGCTGGTCATAGAGTTCCTTGGCTTCCTGCATATCCTGGGTGCGGAAATAAGGAGTAGGCGAAGCAAAGTACTGATTCAGCTTTCGCCAGTCGCGCAGGCCGCGATCAATATCCTCAGCCTCTTGCAACAACCCGCTTAAAGTAGGCACGCCCTCGCGGCTGTTGATGCGCGCATTGAATTTGATGAAGACCGCTCGGTCAGCCGGGATTTCAACCTCACTCTCTCCCTGTTGCTCATCGCTCGCGAGATAGCTTACCTTTTCGATTTTGTGGTAAAAATTGTCCAGATAATGAACCTCGTAATGGGTGTCGTTCCAGGAGACAAATTTAATCCGAGCGTTTTCAATCTCCGGGTCCCAATCGAGCAGAAGCAAAATTTGTCCTTCCAGCTCCTTTTCCACCGCCAGCTGCTGGCCAATCTGTCCATCCAGTTCGTTGATGTCGATTAGCTCGCGAATGAAAGAAAGCTCCGCAGAGTATTGCTGGCCTTTGGCGACTGCTTTCAGGCCGCCCGCCATCGTAAAAGCGGCGCGTGTGTCTACGATGCGCTGGATGAGCTGGTTGCCGGACCGGGCGTAACCCTTGTACTTGCGCACGAGTTCCGCCACAAGCTTTTCGCGGCTGTCATAAGGGTTCGAATGAGCGGAAACACCTTGGGCCTTTTCGCCCGCGCGGTAGGTGAGAATGTCCGTGATGTATTCTTGCGTTTTTCGAAGAGAAAGCTCCAGGTCCTTGGCCCTCTTTTTCCATTTGCCATTTCCAAACATTCTTTGAATTCTCCTCTTCAGCCCCTCTATATATAGGAAAAATTGGCCAGGGAAAAACCTGTGGAAAATCAGCCCATCTTGCTGAATTTCTTGATGAATATGGAGTTTTGGCATGTGTGCGCCTACTTTCAGAGCGGCTAAACAGAATTTAAAAACGCTTTTATAATCAACTAGATACAAATGACGAAAAATGCCTCAAAAAAGGCCTTATTTTTGTGACAAAATTTGTCACTTGAGCATCGGCAGTGTTTATCAAAGAGCGCAAAATTAGGAAGGGAATGAATGCAAAATCTGATGCGCCTGAACCAATGCTGCGCCATGAAGACAGGGGCGGGCTATGGGCAAATTGAGTTTTTGGTTTGTAATTTAAATTGCATTTCATGCGGGGTATCGAACCAATAGAAGCCAGGGCGGACTGCTGCTCTATTCTTGTTTCAGGCAATATGGTTTTGATTTATCCGAAACCAGTTTATAAAATATCCGGTGAACAACACAGAGTTTTCGCTCAAAATGGATTCCTGGGAAAGGAGTTCAAATGGCTGAGCCTAGATGCCCCAAAGGCCCGTTCCGGGCAAGGTATGATAAGAATCCCAAGTCACTTCTTGGCCGAATGTGGAGATGGCACATTAACTGGTGCCCGGGCTGGAAGTCCTACATTAGCTCTTTGTCGGAAAACGAAAGAACGAACCTGATTGCAAAGTACAAACTAAAGGACTAAGGCGAAATGCTCAGGGCCTGAAAAATATTTTTCGAAAGGGAGGTCTTTGATGCGCGATGTGTATGTCGTAAGCGCGGTGAGAACGCCGATCGGGAAACGAAACGGCTACTTGCGGGAATGGAAGGCGCCCGAGCTTTTGGGCAATGTTTTGAATGCGGTGGTAGAGCGAATCGGTCTTGACCCGGGCCTGGTTGAGGACAACATTTGCGGCACCGTGTATCAAGTGGGTGAGCAGGGCTTCACACTCGCGCGCTTGGGTGTGTATGCATCAAAGTTTCCTTCGGGTGTGCCGGGCGTATCAGTCAATCGGCAATGCGGGAGTTCTCTTACAGCCATCCAGCTGGGCCACGGGATGATCGCATCAGGAAATATGGACATAGTCATCGCGAGCGGATGCGAGATGATGACCAAATATCCGATCGGCGCGGACTGCGACGGCCGGCTTTCGGACGGAAGGCCGCAAGGAAACCCGCTTGGCAAGTTTTATGTGGACAGGGTGGAGGGCAAGCTGTACAACCAGGGTATGGCCGCTCAGGCGATCGCAGAAAAATGGGGAATCAGCAGACTGGATTGCGAGCGATTTGCGGTCTCGAGCCATCAAAAAGCTCACCAGGCGGCCGAGAAAGGATATTTCAGGAAAGAAATAATTCCGACCAGGGGGCTAGACAAAGACGGCAAAGAGATCGTGGTGGAAAGGGATGAGACCATCCGGCCCGACACCAGCCTGGAAGCTCTGGCCGGGTTGAAGCCCGCGCTCGGCACCCAATGGATCACGGCTGGCATCTCCAGCCCGGTCACGGACGGGGCTTCCGCTGTCCTTTTAATGAGCGAAGAAAAAGTAGAAGAGCATAACCTGACGCCCCTCGCGCGAATAAAAGCAAACGCGGTTGTTGGTTCTGACCCGGCGCTGATGCTTACCGGCCCCATTTACGCGACACCGAAGGTCTTGAAAAAGGCCGGGCTCAAGATGGAAGACATTGATATTTTTGAAGTGAACGAGGCCTTCGCTCCGATCCCGCTTGCCTGGGCCAAGGAGCTGCATGCAGATATAGACAAGCTGAATGTCAACGGCGGGGCAATGGCTCTGGGCCATCCGGTGGGCAATTCCGGCTGCCGTCTCTCCATAACCGCCATATATGAGCTGCTTAGGAGGAAAGCTAGATACGGGCTGGTAACCCTTTGCACTGGCGTGGCAATGGCGCCGGCGACGATCTTCGAGCGGATTTAGAAGGCCGGGGGCCGACCTCCCTCAAAAATGCCAGCTAAAAGTTTTCCCTGAAGAAATTTGGGGCAAACAAAGGGCGCATTTTTTGGTTGACCAGGTTTTTGAATTTCGCTACCGAGAGGGAGAACCATGCTGTTGAGACATATAGAGTTTTAAACCCAATGGTGGGCCACCCAGGACTGGAACCTGGAGCCCGTTGATTAAGAGACATCCTGACCTCGCCATAACCTCTTATTTTATAATGCAAAATTCTCCTTACTCATAGGCGCTTCTAATTATTTTCTAAATCCCTTTATCTGCTTCAAGGGAGAAGCGAAGGAGCTTGTTGACGCCCCTGAAGCGCCCCGCGCCTATCTGGACAAGGACTGCCGCAAAGTCTGGGAGTTGGCGATTTTTTTGACTTTGAACCGGGCCTCGTTTAATATCCTCGTTGGTGCGAAGTGGCCTCAAAAAAGTCCTGTTTCTTGCCATCGCGATCGCATTGCCTTTCATAGTTGCCAATGAAGTACTCAGGTGGGCCTGGTATCGATATCACTTTTATAATATGTTCACGCAGCTGGATTGGGAATTCCTCTGGGTGCTCCGGCCCAATTGCCATAAGCAGCTTGAGCCCAATACCCCGAACTTGATACCCTGGAAGGGCAGGGTGCCTGCCGGAGAACTCACAATCAACTCTCAAAGCGTACGCGCCAAAAAGGATTACGAGTTGGGAAAATCAAGAAGCCTGCGCATAGTTTGTATCGGTGACTCGGTCACTTTCGGCCTGGATGTGGATGATGACTCCACATATCCCGCACAGCTCCAGCAGATAGTTGCGGCCGCGGACCCGAAAGCGAATGTCGAAGTAATCAATGCCGGGGTGCCGGGATACACGAGCAGGCAAGGGCTGGTGTTTTTCTACAAGCGGCTGCTCAGGTTCAAGCCTGACATTGTTGTAGCTGAATTCGGATTTAACGATGCGTACTCCAAGGGCGGCTGGTTTACGCCCTCAGACAGCTGGCTGCTGGAAGGAAATATCCAAGAAGGCTTCCGGAGCAAATATTCGTATCGCGCGATTCCGCTGGTGATGCTTCATCAGCCGCTTTTTGTCTATTTCAAATACCTGGGAGTGCTGGTCCACTATGCGAAAATCAAGGCAGCTGCCGACGAAATATCCAAAAAGGATTACGCGCAAAACCTTAATAACGCGAATGCCCGAACGAAGCAGGAGATGATCAAGAAGTTCCAAAATGCGCGTGTGCCGCCCGGTGTTTTTCTGGATGACTTGAACCAGATGGCGCAGCTCGCGAGGCGAAACCAGTTCCGGCTTGTATTTTATCTGCCGTTCTCCATACATCCCCTTTACCGATTTTTGGTTTACACGGTCGCCAACGAAAACGGGATTCCGGTGGTCGATTTTTCCGGCAGGCAGGGAGGCTACGATATGGAGGAGTTGTCAAAAAACCCCGCTTATGACCGTATCCTTTCCTTATATCGCCGGAACATCAGCGACGATTTCCTCAAGAAAAACAAAATTTACCTGGTTACGACCGATGGAGTGCATCCCAATGCAGTCGGAAACCGAATCGTCGCGGAAGAGATCGCGGCTGTTCTAGGGTTTCATCCCGCGTCAATGCCCTGAACGAGCATTGGGGACAAGACCTCATTACCGCTCCAGACTTTTTGCTTTTTCGTTTCCGGCCTGAGTGCGTCTCTCAGGTCAGCGTCAAGGAATTTGAAAGACAGGACAGCCAGGACAATCACAAGCGCGGGAATAAGTATGAGAGGCGATTTAAACGGAAATGGAAAAACTCGAGGTGGGGGCTGGCGGTGCAAGAACCTAAACGCGAAGAGCGGCCAATCCCGGAGATTCTTGACTTTTGGACAATTATTTTTATTATTTATCTAGCCTTGAGTTTGGGCTACTAGCTCAAGTGGTAGAGCAGCTGACTCTTAATCAGCGGGCTCCAGGTTCGAGTCCTGGGTGGCCCACCAGGAACAATTCAAAGGCGAAAAGCGGACAAGACGCTCATCGCTGCGCACAATAAAAATTGCTGATTCTATTGAATCTCGCATAATATATTGACAAAGGGGTCAAAAAAAGAGGCCGCTTTTTTTCAGGAAGCCTCGGAGCAGAGGAGGACAACGGTAGAGCTTGCGGCCTCCGCCCAGGAGGCGATGTCGGA
>Ga0315280_10000922_pt1 | contig 53125 bp, 42 predicted proteins | sample YL17G06_40_MG_FD_203697 | JGI IMG/M metagenome (GOLD analysis project Ga0315280, IMG submission 203697) | Sediment microbial communities from Yellowstone Lake, YNP, Wyoming, USA - YL17G06_40 | ecosystem: Environmental > Aquatic > Freshwater > Lake > Sediment | place: USA: Wyoming | collected... | reverse complement strand
CCTCGTCCGGCCCCTCGCGGATGAGGATCCCCTTCTGAGCGGCGGACGACGGCTGCTGCGCGTCCGACTCGTACCAGCTCGGGATGAAGATGCCGTCGGCGAGTGCCTGGCAAGATGCAACAAGAGTCCAGACCGCGAGTGCGCTTGCCCCGGTGGTGCGCATCGCCAACCTCCCTCAGTATCCGTCCCCATCAGGGGTAATGGGCCGCCGCGGGCGGGGGGAGGCACGAACTGCGCCGCTAACGTGTCGGGCAATGGTCGTCATAGTGTCACCAAGAGCGGTAAATCCACGCGCCGTTGCGGTTCCCATCTGCTCAGTGCGGCGTCAGCCGGGTGAGTACCTCTCCCAGCGCGGCCACATCTGGTCGGGTGTTGAGCCAATTGAGCTCCCAGCACTTGTCTGTCGCATCTCTCTGCACTACCACAACCCCACCATCGAAGGCGCGGTAGCTCGCCACCGACTGGCGGACCAACCGAAGGCTCCACTCCGGGCGCCTGCATACCCATAGATCGCGGACGCGTATGTCTCCCCCGGGGCCCTCACCAAGGCGGGGTCGGCGGAAGAACAGGCTGTTTCCATCGGCAGCCCACTGGGCCCCGCTGCCGGCCCAGGGGCCGCCGACGAGAGCCGCGCCGTCTGCGCCTGCATTGCCCTCCACCGGACCGGCGAGAAGCGCTACCATGTCCTGTGTGTCCCCCTCCTCCTCGGCCTGCCAGAGAGTGTCCACCGCGCATACGTCACCGGTCGGAGACATGATGTACCTTGGGGACACCTTAGGACAGAGGGGCAGGTCAAGCGTGCTGAGATCCTGCACGGTGCTGCAGGCCCCATCCCGCTCAACTGCCACGACCCGGCCGGGTTCGGACGTGAACAGCCGAGAGCTGTCAACAGCCCACACCGACGTGCGGTCCGGCACAAGGTCATCGCGCCACCTGCCGGGCACCGGCGCCGCCGCAACCTGCCGTCCGTCTTTCATGGAGTGAATGCGGATCTGTCGTTCCCCTCCAGCAGCAAGGTCCACGGCGATCCAGGCACCATCGGGCGAGACCACCGCTGCAATGTCCTGATGATCCGCACCAGTGTTGGCGGCAACCGGAAGCTCCCAGGCTGGCTCACCCGAGGGAAGCCGCAGAGCAACGTACCGGGAGGGCCCACGAAGGCGGAGTACGACGAGGTCTCCGCCGGGGGCCAATCCCACCCAAGACGCTCTCAGCGCTGCACGCGCCCGGAGCGTTACTGCCCATTCCACGGAGCCTGCCGCAGACACGCGCAATGCCACCGATGTCGGTTCGCTCGCCTCCCCGGAAGGTGAGCCGTAGACCACGAGGGTCCGGCCGTCCACACTGCACGCGGCCACGCGCACATACCCCCCGTGGAGCACCCCGTTCACGAGGGCCTCGCCTGCTGGCGCGAGCACGCCCTCTGCGGTTAGCTGACTGCGAGACTCACCTCCCTCGGCCAGAGCGCTCCCGGCGACGCAACAGCAGCAGGCGATCACAGTAGCTACCGAAACGGCCACGCCCCGTCTGTGTCCCCTATCACTACAGAGTCTCATCGAGCACACCCCCTGACGCCGCTTGCTCCGGCGTGTACGCCATACAGTCGTCCTCACAGTCACTCATGCAACGGTCCTTGGCGGGCCACTGGCACGTCCTGCACAGGTACTCGCAACAGTCCTGACGCCAATCCGCTTTGCCCCCCTGGTTCAGCACGTTGTCGCACCACGTGTTCTCGCCCTTCTTGGGAGGCCATACGGGGTAGGGGCGCTTCCTCGTTCTTGGGCGCGGCCACGGCTCTGCTGGTGGCCGCCTGTTGCACGCCCCAGGCGTCGAGGACGTAGGTGTCGGTCACGTCGTCATTGGCGTCGGTCACCGTGTCGAATGTGCCCAGGTGCTTCGGGTGGAAGAAGCGAGAGGTCGATGAGCGGCGCTGGGAGACCAGGGGCCCATAGGTCGCGCCGGCAACAGCGGCAGGCGCGACGCCTGCCCCGCAAGGTGGCGAGTAGGTTGTGCAGCTTGGTCTTCTCTGCAGCATGTGGCCTGGCCCCAATGCTCAGCGTTGCGGGTTGCTGGTCGGAGCAACAGTAGTGTAACACGGCCGGCAGGTCCTTCGTCACGGCCCTTCGGGCCGGCTCAGGATGACCGGGCCTTCGCTTGCGGCCCTACCTCGTCCCCGGCAGTGGCGCGTTGGCGGCGATCTTGAGCGCCTCCTCGGGCGTGAAGTCCGCCTTCATGAGCGCCTCATACAGGCTTCTGATGTACCGCGCGTGCGCTTCTGCTATCTTCTTGTTACCGGCCAGGCCCTGCATGTAAGCCGCGAGTCCGTCGACGCTCGCGCGCATCGCTCCGACGATGTCCACGTGCTCGCCTCCGCCTCTTGAGAGCACCCCCATCACCCCTTCTTGTCGACAAGCTCCAGCCGTATCCAATCGACCGGGTGGAGGGTCACGCCCGTCACGTCGGGCTGGTGGAGGACGTAGGCCATCTCATGGTGCAGCGGCACCCAGGGCACGTCCGCCATCGCCATCTCCTCGGCCTTCCGGTACAGCTCCGTTCGCTTCTCGGGGTCGGCCTCGGCGCGCGCCTCGTCGATCACGGCGTCGACATCGGGGTTTGAGTAGCGCGCGAAGTTGTTCGAGGCCTGCGGGCGCACCTGGCGCGAGTGAAGGAGTACGTCGAGGTAGTTGCTGGGGTCCGGGTAGTCCTGGTACCACTCGGCGATCATGAAGGGGTACTTGTGGGCGATGCCCGCGTCGTTCGCGAAAACCGCGCGTTGAACGGGCCGGAGGGTGACCTTGATGCCCACCGTGGCGAGGTCGGACTGGATCGCCTCCGCGAGCTTCTGCCGTGTCTCCTCCTGGTAGAAGTACATGTCCGTCCGGAAGCCGTCGGCGAGACCGGCTTCGGCGAGCAGCGCCTTGGACTTCTGGGGGTCATAGTCGGGCGCTTTGAGGTCGGGGTTGAACTGCGGCAGCGTCGGCGGTAGAACGCCGTTCGCGATGACCGCCCGGCCGTTCATCAGCTTGATGAGCCGCTCCTTGTTGACCGCGTGGGCCACCGCCTCGCGGACCTTGATGTTGTCGAAGGGCTTCTCCTCCACGTTCATGCACAGGTATCGGATCGCGCCTTGCTGCATCGAGACCCAGCAGTCCTGGTACTTCGGGTCCTGCTGAAGTCGTGTGAAGTCGCCTGGCGGGATGTCCTGCAGGATGTCCACTTCGCCGGCCTCGAAGCGCGGGACGACGGCGGGAGACTCCTGGCCCAGGATGAACCGGATCTCGCCAATCTTCGGCGCGTCGCCGGCGAAGTGCGGGTTGCGCTTCAGGACTATCAGCTCGCCCTTGCGCCACTCGCAAAGCACGTACCGCCCGTTGCCTACCATCTCCTCGGTGCCCCACCTGGTGCCCAGGTCCTCGACGGCCTTCTTTGGCAGCGGGAACGCGAAGTTCAGCGCCACGATGTTGACGAAGGCGAGGTCGGGCTGCACGAGCGTTACCTTGAGCGTCCGCTGGTCGGGCACCTCGATGCCTGGCACGTCCGTGGCATTCCCGTCGAGGTAGTCCTGGGCCCCCACGATCCCGGTGAAGAACTGCGCGCCCGGCGAGGCGGTCTTGGGATCCAGAACGCGCATCCACGCGTACCGGAAGTCCTGCGCCGTGATAGGCGTGCCGTCTGAGAACTTCAGGTCAGGCTTAAGGTGGAATGTGTAGACCTTGCCGTCATCCGACACTTCGTAGCTCTCCGCCGCAGCGGGCTTGAGATCAAGGGAGTTCAGGTCATAGTCGAGCAAGCCCTCGAAGAGGCTGCGGTCCGTGTCCCACGACGGGAGGATGTACGCCTTGGCCGGGTCGAGGGTGTCTATCGCGTAGACCCACGCGAGTGTCAGCGTCTTGCCGTCTGCCTCAGTCTCTGCGGCACCCGGCCGCGACACGGAAGCGACCCCTGTGCCGCCCGGCGACGCCTTAGGCCTGCAGCCGAAGACGGCGACGCATAGAGTCGCGGCGGCGAGCAGTGCTGTGACGCGCCGAAGCTTGGTCATTGGTGTCCTCCATCTCTCCCTCTCCCCCGACTCGGGGGAGAGGGTCGGGGTGAGGGGCGGTCCGGCTTCTCGCCGGTGAAGACAGCCAGCATCCGCTCGGCGTGAGTCATGTGCGTATCACCTCGTGCACTGTTCTGGTGGGCCCCAGGCGCACCTGCCCTACCTGTCACGGTCCCGGGCGCGTTCGCGGACGCGCCTGACGATAGACGGTGCGACCAGGATGGCGAAACACGGCGCCACCACCGCCGCGGACCCCAGTAGGTGGTACAGCGACCTCGGTTGGCGTAGCTTGGCCTCAACGAGCAGTGCCTTGGACTCATCCCGCCCAGCCATGGCGACCCAGCGTCCTCGGCTGTCTATCAGCCCGGAGTAGCCCGTGGAAGCCGCCCGCAACACCGGCAGTCGGTGCTCGATCGCGCGGAACACGGCCTCCCGCGCATGCTGCCTTGCCTCTTGCGCGCTGTCGAACCAGCCGTCATTAGTGAAGATCGCTATCGCGTTGACCCCGGCGCGCGCGGACCGGCGCACCTCGCCGCCGAACATGGACTCGAAGCAGACCACCGGGGCCAGCCGCGCGTCGCCTGCGACAAAGGGCTCGAGGCTCGTGCCGGGCGTCACGTCAAAGGGCCGGATCGGGTAACTCTTGTAGAGCCACGCAAGCTGCTGTCGGAATGGCAGGTACTCGCCGAAGGCAACCAGGTGCCGCTTGTCATACGTGCCGCGTAGCTCCCCCCGGGGGTCGACGAGTGCCACGCCGTTGTACTCCTGCTTCCCCTGCAGGTGATGGCATCCCGTGGCGAGCCAGGCGCCGTAAGGCCGGGCCAGCCCCGACGCCTGTGAGCGCAGCCAGTCGCTGCTCACAAGGTCGGCGCTCAGGCCGGACTCTGGCAGCATCACAAGATCGGCCCTGTCGACACCTGCCCCGTCGAGCAGCTCACGGTACAGGCGCACTTCGGCCGGCAGCCCAAGCGAGCGGATGCTGTCGCTGTAGAAGGCGGGCATCAGCTTCGCCGGCTGGGCGATCGCGACGCGAAGCGCAGGGCCATCCTCCGGCGGGGCGAGCCGCAGCACGCCGTAGCCCAGGTTCAGCGCCCAGAGTGCGGCCGGCAGCGCAAGTATGCGCGAGGCGGCGCGCCAGTTGCGCCGCACGGCCTCCACCGCGGCGAGCGCGAGCGCGGCGCACGCGAGCGCGATGAGCCAGGTCACAAGGTGCAGGCCGCCCAGGTCGGCACACTGGATCATGACGGGGGCCCTGTCGAGCGCGAGGCCGATGTTCGTGAACTTGAGGGCCAGCCCGCCGGCGTTCTCGCGCGCCCAGTCGGCGAGCACCCACGCGGACGCGGCCAGGATCGGCCGCCAGCGCGGCTGGAGCGGGCGGCTCAGCAGACGGTACAGGACTGCGATGCCAACAACAAACAGGGCCTGGTAGAGGGCCAGCGCACCCAGCGGCAGCGGGCCGAGCTTGCCGAGGAACTGCAGGCTGAACCAGAAGCTGGGGTAGCCGTAGCAGAGACCGATCAACACCGCGCTCCCGAATCCGGCCGCCCCGTCGAGCGCGACCCAGAACGGGACGGATGCCACGAAGGCAAGCCATGCCGCGTCGGTTGGCGCGAGGGCGTGCGGAGCCAGCAAGCCGCCGACAAAGGCGGCGGCGCAGCGAAGGAGGAGGGCGCCCGAGCGCTTCGGAGGGGCCGCATGGGGCAGGGGCGCCATCCGGCCCGTGAGGCCCTCCCCCTCTCCCCCCGGGAGAGGGCCGGGGTGAGGGCCGTCAACGCGCCCAAGGCTGCTCGCCTCGCGTCGTCCCTCACCCGCCCCGTCGCTATGCTCCGGGGCGGCCTCTCCCGGGGGGAGAGGCACTGCATCACTCGTTGACTCCTCCTCCATCGGCTCGCTATCCTGCTGCGCGTTGTCTTGGGAGGTCTTCGCTCTGAAGCGCACGATCGGCGTCCTCCTCGTGGTCTCCGGGCTCGCCGGGCTCGCCTTCGAGATCTACGAGTTCACTTTCTCGCTCTACCTCAAGCACCTCGGCCTCAGCGGCACTCAGATGGGCTCCATCTTCGCGGTCGCCGCGGTCGCCACGGTACTACTTCGCGTCTACCTTGGGCACCTCTCGGACCGCGTGGGTCGGAAGGGCATCTACAGCGGTTCGCTCGCGTTGTGCGGCGCGACGTGCGTGGTAACTCCGCTGATGGTGGTCCCGCTCGCGCTGAAGGTGCTGCGGAGCCTGCGCGACGGTGCCGACTGCGTCCGGCAGGCGATGCACGCGCTGTTTCTCTACGACGCGTCACCCAAGCGTTTCAAGTCGCTGCTGTGCTGGACCCGGGGCTTCGAAGTCGCTCTCCAGGGCTGCGGCGCCCTCCTCGCCGGCTACCTGGTGGCTCGCGTCTCGTTCGTGGCTCCTATGGCGGTGGCCGGCACCGCCGTCGTCGTGGGCGCCCTTGTGCTCGCATTGGGGCTGCCGCGGGAGGGGCGGAACCATCGCACACGGGAGCGTCTGGGCCTCAAGTCGCTTCTGGGGCTCGATCTTCCGCCCGTGCTGAAGCTCATCACAGCAAGGCAGTTCGTGTTCCAGATCGGCCTCACGGCAAGCCACTGCTTCATCATGCAGCAGTGGTTCATGCTCAAGTTCGGCGCACCGGCGGCGACCGTCGGCATCATCATGGCCCTGCACCGGTTCGCCTTCGGGCTGCCGATGATCGTGGCCGGTCTGCTGCCGCTCAGACGCCTTAGACTGGCCGCCGCCGTCGCCATCACGATCCAGGGACTGAGCATCGCGGGCGCGACCCTGTTCGGGAATCTGTGGGTCGCGGTGTTCGTCTGGATACTGCACGACATGATCGGGGCCGCGATCTGGAACCCGATCAACGGCGAGTGGGTCCAGCGGTTCTCCCAGGAAGATCGCAGGGGCCGCCATGCATCGCAATCGGAGACGATCTCAGCACTGGGCGCCGCGCTCGGCCCGCTGCTGGCCGGGTGGTGTGTGCAGCAGGGCTGGATCGACGGTCCGTTTGTGATGTCCGGCGTCCTCACCGTGGCCTCTGTCATTCCGATCGCCTGGCTGCCGCGGTCCGCGGATGGGCCGGCGGTCGCTGCATCGCAGGACGGCGTACCCTCGGCGGAGAATGGGGGGCTGTGCGGGGAGCCGGCCGCGTAGGTCGGCTGCGGGAGGGGCGCGGGAAGTGGTGCTGATGAGGCGCGGTGCCGGGTTCTTCTTCACACTGGGGGGACTTCTGCTGGCCGCCGGCATCGCGCAGGCCGCTCTGGATCGCCCCGTGCGAGTGCTTGTCGATCAGTCACGCGAGTACTCCGCCGACTGGGCGGCGCTGTCCTCATCCCTGCCCGAGGCCGGCCGGCAAGTCATCCAGTGTTACACCACTATCGACGAGGAGCTGCTAAGCCATGTCGACATCCTCGTCGTTCGTTACGACCGGGACAACGGCACGTGGAACGCCATCATGACCGAGGCGGCCAAGCGCTTCGCGCGGACCGGCGGCGGCCTCCTGATGATCGGCCACGGCCGCCGCTGGCAGGCGGCAGCTCCGTCCGACACAAGCGAGATGGCGTCCGTCTACCAGCTCAACCGGCTCGCTAAGCCGTTCGGCTTCATCTTTGAGTCCGAGCGTGGCGTCCCCTTGGGCGCTTCGAGCGTGGAGGCGGTGCCGTCCGCGATCGTAGGCGACGAGCCTGCCTACTCGGCGGGCACCGAGCCCGGCCTCATCACCGACCTGAACGGCAGCGCGCAACCTGTCTTGGTGGGTCCCGGCGGCCTGCTGGTGGCAGGTGCGAGGATCTACGGCGACGGGCGCGTCGTGGCTTGTGCCGACCCCACCGGCCTCGTGCCGGGCGGCGACAACGGCGGCCTAGTCAACAGCCTTCTGTCGTGGCTGGCGCCGTCCGAGTCCAGAGAGGTCGGCTCAGCGCCGCCCGGGCTCCTCCTGCCCCCGGTGCAGATGCGGTTCGGCCACGTTGAGGTGGCTATCCCCCCGTCCGTCGTATACGGCGCCGAGCTGCAAGCGTTCGACATGGCCCTGTTCGACGTCGGCAAGGCCGTCGAGAAGACCCTCGGTGTGCGCACGATCTCGCCCGGGCGGGTCGTCGCTCTGCCTGGGGGCACCCCCCAGTCGGTCGCGCCGGGCGCGCTCATCGCTTACGGCGCGGCTGGCGGCGACCTCTACCCGGTCCTGGAGACGGCCGTTCGCGCCATCGTGGCGAGCTGCATCGGCCCCAACCGCCTGCCCGGCTCGTTCCAGGACGCGTGGGTCTGGCTGGTGACCACGTACGTACTGGGAACGCTCGGCCACACCCAGGCGGCGGTGAAGCAGGTGTCCCTCATCGAGCCGCTCGCGCCGCTGTCGTCCAAGGAGGTCAAGGCACTCGACCCGCTCAACCCTCCGCCGGAGCCGTCCGGCAGCGTACTGTGCCTCGCGAAGGCCGTCTCCCTCTTCCAGGAGATCGAGGAGCAGGTAGGCAAGGGGTTCTGGGCCCGCTTCGCGACCGAGAAGCGCGTGCGTTACGCGCTCAGCAGCAGGTCAGACGTGGACGCCGAGGGCCTGGTGCGCCTGCTGGAGGCCGTGGGACTGCGCGACACGCGTCAGTTCCTCCGCGACCGTGGCGTGCAGGTGGCGGAGCGGGCGCCGCTGTAGCCGTCAGGTTCAGCGCCCGGGCCTCGGCGGTCTCACCGCGATCACGTCGCCTGTCATGGTGCCAAAGACCGCCATCTGCCCATGGAACGCCGGCGTCGCGAAGATGAACGCGTCCCCCCAGTCGACGGCGGCGAGCTTCGCGCCCGTCCGCGCATCTGCGGCTATCAGCCAGCCGGACAGCCCGCCGATGACGAGTGTGTCGGCCACCACCACTGGCGATGAGTTGAACGTCCCGGGCCCTAGGTCGACGCGGAAGCGGTCGCGGCCCGTCGGCGGGTCGAGGCCGATCAGGTTGCCATCCATCGATCCGTAGATGACCGTTCCATCAGGGCCGATGGTGGGGCTCGTGTAGCCGGCCTGTCCCTCCGCCTCCCAGAGCGGCGCGCCGGTGGCCAAATCGAACGCGTAGATGGTGTTGTCCGGCGCCGACGCGACGACACGGCCGCTGCGCATGAGGCAGTTGCTCGTCGCGGGCGAGTAGTAGAAGCTGCGCCCGACGGGCGCGGACCAGACCTCGGCCCCAGTCTCGGCGTCCAGGCAGTGGACCTTCTGATCCCACGCACCGAACACGACGCGCCCATCCCCCACGGCGGGCCGCGATTCGATCACGCCGCCGACCTTCGTCGCCCAGCGCACAGCGCCGTCGCGCGCCGATAGACACCGCATCGCACCGTCGCTGCACCCGATGTAGACCGAATCGGCTCTCAGCGTCGGAGAGGAACGCACCGGCCCAGCGGTCTTGACAGACCACAGAAGGGAGCCGTCGGAGGCGTTTACGGCCACTATGTCGCCGGACGAGCATCCGAAGATCAGGCGCCCCTCGGCCATCGCCGGAGTGGACTGCACCGAGCCGGGCGCTCGGAAGCTCCAAACGGTCTCGCCCGAGTCGGCTCGAAGGCACCGGACTGTCCCGTCCAGGCAGGCAACGAACACGCGTCCCCAGGACAGCACCGGCGATGCGAAGATGCCGCTGCCCAGGTTCCGCGTCCAGAGTACCGGCATCTCCGGAGCCATCTGCCCGCGAGCGGGCTCCGGCACTGTCGTGCTCCCGCGGGCCGCTTCGCGGAGCGACACCGTAGCCCGGGTGCCGTCCACTTCACGGCCTTCACCGTCGACTCCCCAGGTCTCGCAGCGGTCGCCCCGGACGTCGACGATCCGGTATTGCCCGTCCAGGGCGGGGCCTGTCTCGCGCTGCTCCACCCCGTTGATGGTCCAACGCCCCCAGGCGTGGCCGTGGCCCACGAACAGCACCCGCACGCCGGCCGCCGCCAGCCGGCGCAGCACCCACGGGCTTCGGGAGAAGTAGGGGCTGTCGGCGAGCGCGGGGTGGTGCGCGAACGCGATCACCGGGCCGGTGAGTCGCGAGGATCCGCTGAGGAGCCGCTCGAGGACCGGCAGGTCGATGTGGCCGTGCTGCTCGCCGGGAAGCGCGGTGTTGAGCAGGAGGAGTCCGAGGTGGTGAGTTCGGATCAGCCTCGGGCCCGTCGGCACCATGGACGATAGGTACTGCAGGTCGGTGTCCGACCAACGGGCGTCGTGATTGCCGGCGGACACGTAGACGGGGACTCCGGCCCTGGCGAGCGGCCTGACGACCAGCTCAACGTACTGGTCGACCTCACCCTTGAGGCCCAGCTCCGTGGCGTCTCCGGTATCGACCACGAACGCCGGGCGGGGGTCGAGGCCCAGGATCGCCTGGACAACGGCGCGAGGCCCGGCGGTGCCTCGGGCGGGCACATGGGCGTCGCTGATGACAACGAACCGAAGGTCGGCCGCGTCCGCCGGGGCGTGCGCGGATAGCGCAAGAGCGAGGAACACGGTCGCTCGCAGCACCGTCGTACCTCCAGGGCTGTCAGGTGTCCGACTGCCTGCGCACGAGTAGTGGCAGCCAGGAAACAGAGGCCCGGTGACCGAATCAGAGGATAGGTTCCGGGAGTCTCTGGGTGCAGGAGACTTCAATGGATCGAGCGATCAGTCCTCCGGCGCTTGTGCGGGCGGGGGTCAGGAGACGTTCGATGGCTCCGTCGGGCGCGACGAGTGAGTTGCTACGCCGCGCTCGCGCGGGCGACCCGGAGGCATTCATTGAGCTGACTGAGCCGCTCCGCGGCCAGGTCTACGCAGTCCTCGCGAGGATGGTGGGCGCGGGCGACGCGGAGGATCTGGTGCAGGAGGCGATGGTTCGCGCGTTCCGCTCGCTGAGTCGGTTCCGCGGGGATTCCTCGCTGAGCACTTGGCTGACGCGGATCGCCATCAATCTGGCGATCAGACACGCGTCCAGGAGAAGGGACACGGTTCCGCTGGACGCGAGGGAGTGGGACGAGCCTTCGGCCGCGCCGCCCGACGTGGTGTCGCAGCTCGCGGTCAGGGCGGCGGTGGCCGAGCTCACGCCGAAGCTGCGGGCCGCCGTGGTGCTGTTCTACTTCCAGGGGCTGAGCCTCGACGAGATGGCGGCGGCTCTTGCCATCAAGCGGGGCACGGCGGCCTCGCGGTTGCACGAGGCGAGGAGGATTCTCAGGGAGCGCCTGGCGCTCCCTGGGGGCGGATGGTGGGACAACACATGACCTGCCGACAAGCTCGTAAAGCTATCGCCAACTGGGCGGTGGGGCTCACCGACAGCGGTCTCGCTGCCCGGGCGAGAGCCCACGCACGGCGGTGCCGCGCGTGCGGCGAGCTGATGGCGCGTGAGCTTGCGCTGACGGGGATTCTGCGTGGACCCGTCACCGCGGAGAGGGCACCGTCCGGGCTCTCGGCGCGGATCGACAGCGCTATCAGGGCGGCCGTCGGTCCGCCGCGGCCCGCGCTCAGGTGGCTTCCGGGGGCGGTAGCGTGCGCGTCCGTGGTGTTCGTAGCCGCGGGCGGGTTGTGGCTGGGGACGCTGGCCGGTGGCCTCCAGCCGCCCACCGGGACCGTCGCAATGAGCCCGGCTGAGTCGGTTCCGGCGGGGGTAGAGACGCCGTCGGCCGTGGCACGGGAACCATCGCTTCCGGTGGCCGGAGCGGCTCGGGTATCGACAGACGAGCCGGCGCTGGCGCCTGCCGTAGAGGTCCACGCGGCTGCCAGGCTGGCGACGGCGTACGAATCGCTTCGGGCGCCTCGCAGGTCAACGCCCACTACGACGAACTGGCCGGCTGGCCCTGAGGCAAGGACGCCGCACGCGGAGCTTCGCCCGGGTACCGAGACGCCCGGGCCTGTTGAGCTGTCGCTCGCGATGGACGTTCCGGCCGACGAGCTGTCGATGGACCTCGGGGTGAGGGCTGAGCCGATAGCTCGCGTTCCTGATGAAGGATCGTCTGACGTAGTGCTGGCCGGGATGACGTCGCTCATCATGGCACCCGCCGTGAGTTCCAGCTCCGTGGTGCCCGCTCCGCCAGCCGGCCCGGAGGTGCATTCGCGATGACCACGCCGCTTCGCGCGCTGAGCGCGCTCTCGGTCCTGTTGCTCGCCGGCTGGGCGTGCCTCGCGGGCACGGCATGTGCTCAAGGGCCGCTGATCATGGACCCCTCCGAAACAGCGTCGGCACAGCCGTGCATCGAGGTGCGCGTGGACCGCTCGCTGGAGGGGGCCCGCGATCTCGAGCAGTTGCTTCGGGCGTACGGCTCGCTGGAGGGTCGGATCGAGGCCTTCGGTGACACTGTCACGCTCAAGTTCGCCGATGTGAGCGCCGCGGTGCGATTCCTGCAGGCCATCGGTCCAGCGGTCCACGAGCTACCTGTCGGGGAGTCCCCGTGGTCGGTGCTTGACCTGAAGCTCGCGGACCCGCGTCATGTTCGTGCGATGATCGGGGCGGACATCCTCGCGCGCGGCGTCCCGTTTGACGTGCGATGCACCGCGAATCCACCCAGGGTGCTCATCAACGGCCCCGCCTCAGAGGTGCAGCGGTGGACGCAGGCTCTGCAGCAGCTAGACGTGCCAGCGCCACAGAACCCGAGCCCTGAGGACGTAGTGCGGATGTACCTTGAGCGCTGGCTGATCGTGCCTGACGACGGAACGGGCCCCGACTACGCCGGGATGTACGACCTGACGACCCTGACGTCCAGGGAGCAGATCAACCTCCCTGAGTTCTCGGCCATCATGAGCCGGAGCATCGTCCGGACGAGCGATCAGTTGTACGCGGCCAACAACCAGGTGGCCGAGCAGAGGCCCCAGATCCTCGGCGCAGCCTCCGGCCTGGATGCCGAGATCCCAGGTGTCTACCCGGCCAACGTCTCCCCCAACGGGCGGATGGCGGTTGTGGCCTATTCGGTGAGCTGGTTCGGCACGCCGACGGTTGAGCCTGTCGCGAGAGCTGACGGCAGCGTCCCAGCGGAGTCCTGGGTTTCGGCACGCCGGTCCGAGGCCGAGGCCAGGCGGAATCAGTTGCGCCCCAACGGGCCCTTGCGCGGGCAGGGCGTTCAGGCGGTTCAGAACGTCCGTGTGCCGGTGGCCATATACCGAAGCTACGGCCTGCTCGTTCGCGAGGCCGACGGGGTGTGGCGCATCCCGATGGTGTTCGACGAGGACGCAAGGACGTGGCTCACGCCGCTCTCCCCGACTCTGCCCGATCGAATCGCCCCGGCGCTCGTCCCGAGAAGCGAGAAGCCGGGCGAGGTGCGGTAGTCCGCGCAGCCCACTCGGGTGCCTCACGCGCGCCCACACGTGGTATATTGCCGAAGTGGCTGGGCGCTGACGGCTGCGAAGGGCTGCGTGGGCGTGCCGATCGACGGTAGGACGGCTGAGGCGCTAGTTTGCTCTGGAATCCGGCTCGCGGGCATCAGTGATCGGGACCCGCTGCTATCCACGTTCCTCTCAGAGGCCGGGCGTCTAACGGGATCCGCCGCGGGCGTCGCTTACGTCCATGAGGCGGACGAGCTTCGCGTGGGTGCGTGGCAGAACGATGTTCTCCGCGACACGGGTCACGTGGGGCAACTGGTTCTCCCGCGCGGCCAGGGAGTGCCCGTCCCGGAGGCGCACCCGGCGCGCGTTGCGGCCGACGAGCGGCGGGTGCTGTTGGGTCGCGGCGGCCCGGACACGCCGCTGTGCGAGCCCTGGGGCGAGCACCCGGAGTACCGTACCGTGCGGTATCTGTGCGCCCCGCTGGTCGGTCCCAACGATACGGTCGTCGGATCGCTGCTCCTGGCTGACCCGCGGGGGCCCGACGGAGCGGCGCGCGAGTTCTCCCCCGAGATGGCCGAGGCCGTGAGCCTCCTGGCGGCGCAAGCTGCCGCGGCGCTGCACAACGCGCAGCGTCACGACCGGCTTGTCGAGACGGTGGATCACCTCATCGACGTGGGCATCGCACTCACGAGCGTGCGCAACCTCGACTCGCTCCTTCAGCTTATCGTCAGTGAGGCCCGCACTCTCGCGCAGTGTGACGGCGGGTCGGTGTTCGTCAGGGAGCGGGACCAGCTCAAGCTGGCTGTGTGGCAGAATGAGACGCTGCGCAAGCGCGGCGGGCTGGGCGGCGAGGTCGTTCCGCTACGGCGCAGTATCTCGGTAGGGCCCGAATCGATCGCTGGGCACGTAGCCGCTACGTCCCAGGTGCTCAATCTGCCCGATGCGTACGACCTGAAGCCCGATGCGGCGTACCGTCTGGACGGATCGTGGGATGTCGAGAACGACTACCGCACCCAGTCACTCCTGTGCGCCCCGATGACGAGTCCCGAGGGCGAGACAGTGGGCGTGCTTCAGCTCATCAATGCGCTGGCGTCCGACGGATCGGTGCAGGCCTTCCCCGCCGAGATCGAGTCCCCTACGCGCGCGCTGGCGTCGCAAGCAGCCGTGGCGATACGGAACGCGCAGCTTCACGGGCAGCTCAAGGACTCCTACTTCGACACGATTGTCCACCTTGCGCATGCGGCTGAGTTTCGCGATCTCGACACAGCGATCCACCTGGTGCGCATGAGCGTGTATGCGTGGATCATCGCTCTCAACCTTGGGCTGTCCGATGAGAGGGCGGAGCTCATCCGGTTCGCGGCGCCCATGCACGACATCGGCAAGTTGGGGGTGCGGGACGCAGTACTCCTGAAGCCCGGGCGACTCGATCCGGATGAGCGCGCCGAGATGGAGCGGCACGCGGAGATGGGCGCGGAGATCCTTGCCGGCTCGCAGGCGGAGGTGATCCAGACGTCCTCTCTGATCGCCCTCACGCATCACGAGAAGTGGGACGGCACGGGCTACCCGCGCCGGCTGAAGTGCGACGACACCGCGATCGAGGGCCGCATCGTCGGCCTGGCGGACGCGTTCGACTGCATCTCCTCGAGGCGCGTGTATAAGGAAGCCACCCCGTTCGACGAGGCGGTCGAGGTCGTGAAGCGGGACTCGGGCACGCACTTTGATCCGGCTTGTGTCGGTGCGTTCGTGCGCGGGGGCGACGCTGTGCGCGCGACCTATGACTCGATGAACGACGAGGCCAGCCTGGACCTGTCCGCCCTGTCGCTCCGCGAGCTTCTCCATTCCCCCGGGTCGTCAAGCGGCTAGGAGAGGGGACTCTTCTTGCGCACCGACCTGGCGGTCATCATCCCCACCTACTTCGGCCGCGACACCACGCCCGAGCTCCGGCGGCAGCTCATGTCCGACGCGGTCCGCGATCTTGGGCTGTTCGTGGCGCCGGGGAACTGGATCGTGGTGCTCGACGGCGCGCCCTGGGCTCGCGACGATGTGCTGCGTGTGCTTGACGAGGTTCGGGGCGGCGCGCGGCCGACGGTCGTCGAGCTCCAAAGCAACCGCGGCAAGGGCGGCGCCGTCGTGTCGGGGATCGAGGCGGCGCTCGAGCGCGTCCCGCGCTGTGGCGCGCTGGCTGTCATGGACTGCGACGGGGATCACTCCGCCTACGACCTCCCCCACCTAGTGGAGTTGCTGGACCAGGTGACGGCCTACACCGGAGAGCCGCTTGTGGAGGTCGTGGGTCGCAGGATAGACCGGAGCGGCAGCCTGGGCTTCCTGCGGGCTGAGCTGGAGGGTGTTACCAGCCGGGTGACCTTCGCCGCCTTGCGGTTCGCGCTGGCTCATCGCGGACGGGCCCTGGACGAGACGTGGGTGGCTCCGTTCGGCGAGCCGGACCTGGAGGCAGGCTTCCGCGTCTACACTCGCGAGGCGGCCGAGCTGGTGGCCGATGCGCTGCCCGCGGCCGCTCGGTCCGCCGGGGACGAGGGACTGCTCCGCTGGGGTGTCGAGGTCGTTCCGACGACCGAGATATGCCTCGCCGGCGGTGTCCACGCGGAGGCCCTGCGGTCGACGCGCGAGGCACAGCCGGCCACGGAGTACCTGGCCGGAGTCGATCCCGCGGAGGCGTACTCGCTCGAACTGTCATGGGTGCTGCGCCGGTGTGGGATCGACGCGCAAGCGGCGTTGCTTATGTTGGAGGACGCGTTCATCAGATCCAAGGCCCGGAGCGAGCCGGCGGGCGCCAGGTGCGCGGAGCGGATCGTCCCCTCAGTCCTTTCGTCGCTTCCCGGTGGGGATGAGGCGCTCGAGCGGCGCCGAACTCGAGCGCCGCGTCGGCTGTAGTGAGACGTTCCGAAGCGGTGTAGGGCAGCTCGCCGGCTCCCGGTCGTCCTGAGGAGGGCGCACGGCGCCCGTCACGAAGGACACGGGAGCCCGCGAGTGGCAGGCCGTCGTCCTTCGTGACGCCGTGCTGCGCTCGGCTCCTCAGGACGAACGGCCTGCCTGCACCGTACGCGAATGACTCATCGGAGGGCAGGGAGCCGCCGTTGTCGGGTAGTGTGGCTGCCGAGGTAGCCGTCATCGATAGCGCCACGAAGCAGTACGGGCGCCTAACGGCGTTGCGCGACTTCTCGGCGGCGTTGAGGCCCGGCGAGATCGTGGGAGTTCTCGGCCCGAACGGCGCCGGCAAGAGCACCCTGATGCGGCTCCTGTGCGGGCTCGCGACCGCTACCTCCGGCTCCGTCATGGTGCTGGGCCGCCCGATGCCGCGCTGCCGGTGCGCGGTACTCGCCGAAGTGGGGGCGATGATCGAGGCGCCGGCGTTCTACGAGCACCTGTCCGCGCGTGAGAACCTCCGCATCCTAGCAGGGTACTACCGCCACGTTCCCGCCGAACGGGCGCAGAGAGTGCTCGATCTTGTCGAGCTGTCCGGCCGCGAGGACGACCGCGTCGGCACGTACTCGGTGGGCATGAAGCGGCGCCTGGGCCTCGCGGCCGCTCTGCTGCCCTTCCCGCGGTTTCTCATCCTCGATGAGCCCGCGTCCGGTCTCGATCCGGAGGCGCTGGTCATGGTCGAGGGCATTCTCAGGCGCGAGGCCAGGGAGCGCGGCGTCTGCGTGCTGCTGTCGAGTCACCTGCTGGCCGAGGTGGCACGCATCTGCGACCGCGCCTTGATTCTGCGGCAGGGCGCCCTTATAGCGGACGTGCCCGTGGCGCCGGCCGACTCGGGGTGGATCGAGATCGCGGTCGACCGCCCGGCGGCGGCGCTGGAGCTGGTGCGTGGTCTCCGGAACGCGCCGGATGCGAAGCTCGATGGCGGGCTGCTTCTGGTTCAGGCGGGGAGCGCCGACCCCTCTGAGCTGGTGACCGAGCTCGTGACGGCCGGCCATCGCGTTAGCCGGGTGTCGCCGCACACCCCGACGATAGAGGAGCGGTACTTCGAGGTGCTCGCCGAGCGCGCCTCAGCCGGCGGTGGTGGGTCGTGATACACGCCGTCAGAACCGAGCTACGCAAGCTCTACAGCAGGTGGGCGACCCTGAGCCCCTACCCGCTCATCGCTCTTACTCTGGGGCTCGTGGCCTGGAACGTCTCGAAGCTGGGCGGGCCGATCGGCCTCGCGCCCGAAGCCGGGATCGTCACGTTCTTCCCGCTCCTCATGTGGTGGCTGCTCGGGGCCTTCGCCGTGGTTGCGGCCGCGGGGAGCCTGGGCGGCGAGTTCGAGCTCGGCACGGCACGCACGACGCTCGTGACCCCCGTCTCCCGCGGGCGGTTCCTTCTCGCCAAGTTCATCGCGTGTGTCGTCCACGTGCTGTGCCTGGTTGTGTTCACTGCCGGCCTGTCGCAGCTCGTGCGCTGGGCGCTGTTCGATGACTTGCGGTTCGGCCTCCTGGCGGGGACCGAGGGGGCGTACGACCTGCTGCGACCCGAGCAGCACCCGGTTGAGGTGCTCAGCGGGGCCGGGGCCTGGGTCAGGCTGGCCTTGTGCTACGGATACACGGCGTGCTTCCTGGTGGCGCTCACAGCCCTGTCACTCCTGGTCGCTGCCATGATGCGCCACACGGTCGGGGCTATCTCGGTGACGGCCGCGATCGCGGTGCTCGAGTGGGTAGTCAGCTCGGTGGAGCCCCTCGCTCACGTTAGGCCCTTCATGCTGGTCGACCAGGCGCGCGGCTGGCTGTGGGTGGCGTCGGGCATCGTGCCGGTCGAGCGGGTGCTTGCAGGGCTGGCGAGTATGACCGGCTACACGGTCGCGTGTCTGGTGTGTGCTTGGGTGAGCCTTGCTAGGCGTGATGTGCATGCATAGACGATCGGGTCCGATCTTAGTGCTTCTCATAGCCGCGAGCTACGCCTCGGCGCTGGCCGCGCTGGCCACTCGCTGCCGCGTGGAGTCCGAGTCCGGGCGAGCCGCCGAGCGGGCACAGGATCACCTCGAGTCAGGAGACCGCGACCTCGCGATCGTCGAGCTGCGGTCGGCCCTGGCCCGCGGCGCCGACGGACCCGTTCTGCGGGGGTTGCTGGGCCTGTGCGACGAGGTGTCAGGGCTCCATGAGGAGGCGATCCCCCTCCTCGAGGCGGCGGCGGGGGCCGCCGATGAGCTTGGGCACGGGCAGCCGTGGCGAGTCAGGCGCGCGGCGCGGGTGGCCCAGGACGCCCTCTTCTCGGCCTATGTGGCGACCGGCCGGCGCGAGCAAGCTCGCTCCCTGGCCCTGCGAGAGAGCGGCTACGTCGGTCAGTGGGTCAGGCTGCTCCTCGCACGCGGAGAGTACGACTTTGCTGAGGACCTGGTGCGGCGTCAGCTCCAGGGCGAAGCCATGAACGTCCCGGGCTGGGCCCGTCCGGGTCTGCAGTCGTCATGGATCGTGTGCGCGGTGGGGCGGGGTGACTATGAGGAGGCGCTCAAGAGGTGGCACGAAGTAGCCTCGCGGTCGGATCGCTTACGCATGTCACCCCTGCAGCTCGTGGTAGAGCGGGCGGTCGCGGCGCAGCAGGTCATCGCGCGCAGCTCGAACAGCGCGGGGGCGGATGCGGCGCGGCTCGCTATTGCGCAGGGGTACTTGCGCCTCGGGCTATCGTCGGCCGCGGTCGAGCAGGCCCAGCAGGTGGTCGCAGGGGGCCGGACGCCGCCCGCCGAGGCTCTGCGTCTCCAGGCTGAGGCGCTCGAGACGATGGCGGAGCAGGCGCGGGCTCTGGACACCTGGCGGCAGGCCGTCGAGGCGGACCCGGAGGACCGCGAGGGACGCTGGCGGCTCGCGCGCTCGCTGCGCGACGCCGGCAAGTTCGAGGACGCGCGCGAGCAGCTCGACAAGCTGCTGTCAGCCGAGCCCGACCGGGCTCGCGCGTGGCTGCTCATGGGCGACGTGTGCCGCCGTCTCGGAGACGGCGCGTCGGCGATCGCTGCCTACCGGCAGGGCGTCGGCCTCCTCGTTGAGGGCCGCGGCGGTCAGGAGGACGCCCTGCGCGATACGGGCGTCACCACCCCGATGAACGACCTCTTGCTCGCCTGCCGTCACATGGCTGAGCTGGCCCGGGCGGCTGGGAACGCGGAGGATGAGGAGTTCGCCTGGACCACGGTACTCGACCTCGCGAACCGGCCCGGACGGCAGGAGGACGACCCACCGGCGGACTGGCTCTCGGAGCGCGGACGGTACCGCCTGCACCAGCTCACGGGCGTTGCGCCTCCGCCTCTCCCCGGCAAGGACATCGCATCGGGCGGGTCCTTGCTCACCATCAGATAGCTTGCCGCCGGCCCAAGAGGATCGTGAGCCCGCTGGGCAGAAGCCACCCCAGGGCTCGTCCACGGGGCGGGACAGCTATGCGGATGGTGCTTCGATGAGCTGCAGGGCACTGCGTTTGCTGGCGCTGCTGGCCGTCGCGGTGAACGTGTTCGGTTGCCGCACGGACAGCCAGTCCGCCGCGAGTGACCGTGTCAGCGCCACAGCGGCGGCGCCACGGCCGGCGCCGCCGGCGGAGCAGCCCCTTGGGCGGCTCTTGGGCCGGACCCACGCTCCATTCTTCGCGCTCCTCAAGGTGAACCCGGACGCCCCGAGCGCATTCGCCGACCTGGCGTCCGCGCTGACCGCGAGTGACCTCCTTAAGACGAAGAGCACGGACCTGATCGCTCAGCTCTCGAAGGTCGCCGCCGGTCAGAAGGCACCCGCCGAGCTGGTCAGGCTCGCGGACTTGCTGTCCGCGGAGCACAGGTACGGCCTGGCCTCGTTGTGGCTCGACTACGCCGCGCTGCTCGATCCCGGCAGTGCCGACACACTAGCCGAGCTGGGCGATGCGCTGCTGGGGTTCGACCGTCCCAGCCTCGCTATCCAGGCGTACGACAAGGCCGTGGAGCTTGACCCGAATGCGACGTTCGTCTGGGCGAAGCTCGCGCGCGCCTGCCTCGCGGAGGGGCGCGCCCGACGGGGGCGCAGCACCGGGCCATCGCTCCGCGACGTGCTCGAGAAGGTGAAGCAGCTCGACGGGCGCGACGATGAGCGGAAGTGGGCCGAAACGGCCCTGGTCAGGCTCTCCATGGCGGAGGGCGGCTACACCGGACCGCGCTGGAATGCGGCCGGCCCCGATGGTAAGCCGAAGGGCATCGGCCCGCTGCGGCTGCGCACGAACGTGCCATTCGAGAAGGGGCTGATCGAGCGCGACGCCGCTAAGCGCGAGGAGCTCTTCGCTGAGGCGTTGCGCGAGGATTCCGGCCTGGCGCCGGCGGCGCTCGATCTCGCTCTAGCGCTGCAGGAAGAGAGCAAGCACGCGGACGCTGTGCCGTACTTCGAGGAGGCGCGCAGGCTCGGCGCCCAGGCCCCGGAGGTGTCCGTGCCCGATGCGATGGCCGGCGAGGCGCTCAGCCTGGTCAAGCTCGGCCGCGCGAGCGAGGCAGAAGCCCTTGCCAGCGCTGCCGCAAAGGTGGACGCGACGTCCGCGTACGCACGGTACGTGAGGGCGCTCATCGCGTGCGAGGTCGACGATGTGAAGGGCGCCGCTGAGCGCTGCCTGGAGGCTCTCGCGCTGAAGCCGGAGCATCCGGGCGCCCTCGCTCTGCTCGGCGACTGCTATGCCCGCGACGGCCAGCCGAAGCTCGCGCGGCGGGCGTACGAGTACGCCTCCTGGGCGGAGCCCTCGGCCGATAAGCGCGCCGAGATCACGGGGAAGATCCGCGATCAGGGGGCGGTTGCCCCGTGACCGCCGGGTCTTACCCTCATCAGTGGGCGGGGAGAGGGCGACGGGACAGGGCATGACCCGTCGCCCCCTGCGTGATGGTACTACTCCTCCTTCGGCAGGTCGAAGACGATGTGGAGGACAGCGCAGTTCGTGTAGATGCGGCACCGACCCCAGTCGGCATCTCCAACCCGGTAGCGGTCGGGCAGGCCGACCACCGCGTCCGGCCAGGGGGTTAGAAGCCAGTGGTTGCCGTGGCTCAGGTCGCGCCACTCCATCGGCACCTGACACAGCCGCATCCCGTCCGCCCCGAGAAGCGATCTGAGCTCAAGCGGCACCGCCTTGTAGTCGCCGAAGCCGTCCTCCATGCGGCCGGGCTTGTAAGCGACCTTGAGCCAGTTCGGGTCGAGGAGCGTGACCGCCCAGTACGACTCGCCGAGAACCCACTGCACCGGGCCGCCCAGTCCGCGGCTGCCGTGTTCCTTTCGTTCGCAGTCGAGCACTCCGGCCGTCGCGTCGCCTAGGAGCGGATCTTCTGATAGGCTGACTTGCGGGCACTCAGCGCCGGGCGCAAGGCCCAGCCGCTCGGCCACCAGCTCGGGGACCGGCCGCGTTTCGGCCCCAGCCCATTCCTCGTCCGTGAGCCAATGGAGCCGAGCCTCGCGTGGGGCGGGCTTGCTTAGGCCGTTGACCGCCCCGGCAAGCGAGCCGGCAGGCGTGGTCGACGAGGACTCGCGGAACTTGAGCCGGGTCTCACCGCCGCAGGCAAACACGCGCTCATAGTATGCGGCGCTGGCCTGCACGCGGCTGTTCGGATCGCGGACGAAGTCGTGGGTCCATGGTTCGGTCCTGGCCGCCTGCGTCTCCATCTCCGGCGGCATGGTGAACCGCGTGCCCAGGAGGATATGCTCTCCGTCCGACCAAGCCCAAAGGTGGTACGGCCAACCCGAAGTGACGCCCCCGTGGAACGATGCAAGCGGCGGAGAGTCACCCGGTGCCCGCGGCAAGTGCTGCATCAGGACCCCGCCGGCGACTCCTTGCTCCTCGAGAGTGCCCAGGACCTCCGCACCCAGGGGCCAGTTCACCAGATCCGAAAGCGCGGCGAGCGCCAGGATCCGCGCATCCTCACCTGGCGTCACGCGCGCCAGGAGATCGAACGTCAGGGACGAGCGCACTGCCCTGCAGTCGAGGGTTACGTCGGCGCCGTCCGGCAAACGCAGTGTGCCCCGATAGTCGCGTCGACCGACGGGGAGGTGCGCCTCAGCCGGCCCGGGAGTAGCGGTCGTGCGCCGCCTGGCGATGGACACGAGATTCCATTCGCCCGACGGATGTAGCAGGCCGGGCCGAACGGCCATGTCGACTACAGCGTCACAGTCGGCGCGCACCTCGGCCAGCTTGGGCCCCGGCGCGGCAAGATCCACACCTTCCTCACCCCACCGGTCCGCCCACCGACCGACCCGCCCCTCGTCGGCTATCCGCAGGACTTCGTCCACGCTAGCCGGAGGCGGCAGGAGCTCCGCCAGACGTCCGTGCACCTGCTGAGGCGATTCGACCCTGCCTTGGTTGACGCTCTCCACTTGTGAGCCCGCTTGGACAGGCGTCGCCCCGGTGTCCTCGCCCTTCTCCGTGCAATCGGGCAACACCAGCGCGCCGACCGCAGCCAGCAGGACCGCGCCGACTGATCTTGCAGACAGCGAACTTGCATGCTTCATCGTCGGGCCTCCTCTACGGTGTGGGCTCCGGGATGCTGTGGGTGCCGGGGTCATGGTCCGTCCAGACCTCGTAGTCCTCATCAGTCTCGTCGTCGTGGACCGTGTAGTAGCACGCGTACAGCGACGACACGTAGGTAACCATTGCCGCCAGGCTCTCGTACGGGCAGTACGGCGCGAACAGGTACTCCCACGTGTAGTAGCAGTCGGTGCCCGGTGTGAAGAGGCCACCGGGCTCAACCACCTTGTAGAACCCTTCGAAGTGGTTGTACCCGTTGCCCGCCAAGTAGCCCACGAGACGCCATGCGTGGCCCGGCACGCCTGAGTAGCATGTTGTGTCCTGCAGCCAGTGGGGCTCCCGGTCGGGGTCCCATTCCTGTTGCGGCTTTGCGGTGCCCGCCCACGACGGCACCCCCAGTAGATTGCACGCTTCCGCGCACAGCATCGATCCGCGCAGGCAGTCGGCCGTACCGCGGCATATGACGCACCAGACGTCGCGTTCGTCTCCACCCCATCCCTTGGTGCCGTCGAAGTCCACCCATGCACGCGCCCAGACACCCACGAACTCGGCGATGTCAAGATGGGTCCGGTTGCCCTGCATGTCGTAATACAGGTTGAAGACGCGCAACGGGGTCGCCTCCGCCGGAAGTAGGGCCGCGTCGTGCGAGGTGGCCACCCACAGAAGCTGCCCGTCCGCCGGGACGTCTACGGTCTGCTCCCATTGTGTCCCGCAGGCCGCCTCGTATTCCCAGTCCCAGGAGAACGCGGTCTCCAAGCTGACGACGTCGTCCGGTGGTGAGCCCTCGGGCGTCTCGACGATCAGCGAGATCGTCTCGAGTTCGTCCACGGTCACCTCCCAGCCCTCAATGCTGGTACCCTCCTCAGGCCAGTCTGCGCGAACCCGGATGGTTGCGGGGAGCACCGGGCCCGTCCATCCGCCCAGACCGCGCAGCTTGACCCGTACTGTCGCCGGCTGCTGACCGTCGAACCGCATGAACCCGTTGTTCCAGTTCAGCTCTGGATCGTCGGCATCGTACCTCAGGTCTGGAATGGCCTGCGTTGAGTTGTCCCAGCCCTCACACTCCCAAGAGTGCGGCGGGTTCGGTGCCGTGGGGTACAGAGCGTTCTCAAAGAGGTCGCCAGATCGGTAGAGCTTCGACACCTCCAGTTCGTGAACATGAATGACGCCCGTGAGGTACTGGAGGGGGTTGCCCTCCTCGGACTGAGACGTCGGGGCGTTGTCGGTCCCCCAATGCTCATTCGCGGGAGTGTAGTCCTTCGCCCAGAAGGTGAAGGTCACGTCGCCGTCGGTCACGGGCGCCCACCAAGTGAACGACCTGTCGGTTCGGTACTCGGTCCACTCGTCCGGGTCGACGATGTCGCCCCCGCCCTCGACGACGCGGTACTTCCACGTGTGGTCTTCCACCTGAGTGCCGAGCGGTACGCCAGCCGAGCGGGCCCCCTCGTCGGTGTAGGTGTCCAGGTCGCGGATCTCAGGGGCCTCGAGTTCGACGACCGATCCGGCGATCACGTCATACTCCCAGACCGGCGGACCGGACGGTCCCCAGGTGGGGGCCTCGGGGTTGGGCTGGAACCAGATGATCTCGACAGGGGGCGGAGGAGGCGGAGGCCCGATGAGCAGGAGCGGGGTACATCCGGGCGCGCCAACCTGCGCAACACAAGGCACTGAAGCCCCAAGAACAAGGACCAAGCTAACTAGGATGCGACAGCAGAGGGGGGGGGTGAAGTGCATCATAGTATCAACCACCTCTCTGACCGAAGTCACCCGAACCACGTGCAGAGCGAGGTGTGCCTGGCCCGGCCCTAGCCGGAGCCACCACCGTTGATAAGACGTTCCGCGTGACGTGTTGTTACACCTCCCTCACCCTAGCCCCCTTCGACGGGGCTCAGGACAGGCTCTCCCCTCGGCGAGGGGCGAGGGAGAGGGTGCCCGAAGGCCGGGAGGAGAACCGGGCGTCGGGGACGCAGTAGAGCGCCGCTCGGATCCGCTGCTGCGCTAGGAGGACACCCCGGATGAGTTTCGACCCCGAAGCTGTGCGCGAGCGCGCGCATGGCGGGACGTTCGTCATCGTACCCTACTGCCACCCCGACTACGCATGGACCCACCACCGGGAGTGGCACGAGGAGCGCTACGCCGTCAGCATCAGCGACGCTCTCGACTTGATGCGCGAGCGCCCGGAGTTCCGCTTCTGCGTGGAGCCGTGGATCGACCAGATCGTACCGTTCCTCAAGCGCTGCCCGGACCGTGTCGGCGAGCTAGCCGAGCGTCTGAACTCGGGGCAGATGGGCGTGCTCGCGGCGACACTCACTAGCCCCAGGCCGGCGACATGCCCTGACGAGACCTTCATCCGCAATACCGTGCTGGGCCGGCGGCTATACCGGCGGCTGGCGCCCGATGTCGATCTATCAGTCATGTCATGTCCCGACGTGGGGATCGGGCACTCGCAGATGCCCCAGGTGGTCACCCTCGCCGGCTTCGGGATGTACCGCGGCTGGCGCTCCGACGCCGCGTTCAGCCGGCTCGGCGTGCCGCGCGAGTTCCGCTGGCGCGGCCTTGACGGGACGGAGCTGCTGACCTCGAGAGGCATCTACGGCGGCCTCTGGACCGAAGAGCAGCTCCCCCCGGACTACTCCGAGCGGTGGGGCGAGGTGACCGGCGGTCTCCTCTCGGCCGAGCTAGGCCGCGCCACCGAACTCTCGCAATCGACCGTCTGGTGGGTCGCACAGGGAATGGATGATGCACGGCCGTTGCGCGCGGCCGGCACCGACGCACTGCTCCCGATCCTCGACTTCGCGCATGAGTGGTGTGAGCGTGAGGATAGCGCGATGACCCTCGCGACGCCGAACGAGTACCGGAGGATGCTCGCGGCGGAGCCGCTGCCCGTGTGGGAGGGAGTCATCGACCAGGTCGACGTCGCCTACAACAGCGGCTGGCACGGCACGCGGGGTCTGTGGCGGACAAGGCGGGAGCTCGATCAAGCCTTGCTCGTGTGCGAGCGCGCGTGCGCTCTGGCTCGCCTGGCAGGCGTGGAGGCACTGGCGCCGGAGGAGCTCGAGCGGCTATGGACCGAGGCCGTGCGGGTGAACTCGCACGCCGAGCAGTGGGTCTTCACCCGCGACTGGGAGTGGCTCAACACGGGCGCGCGAGCGACGCTGCGCGAGATCCGCGAGGCCGCGGGCCGCGCGGTGGTGTCTCTCTCCGGGCTCGGAAGGACGTCCGAGGAGCATGGGCGGCCACTCGTGCTGTTCAACCCCCTCCCCTACCCGCGCGAGGAGCTTGTCGAGGTGCCCTGGGTCCACCCGCGGCTGGACGTGTGCACCGGGCGTGTCGTCGACCCGGCCGGGCGGACGGTCGACGCGCAGTTCGGCGAGCAGCCGGGCGCGACGTGGGGCCGGCCGGTGGAGACGCCACTCATCTTCCGCGCGTCGCTTCCGGCGCTAGGATGCGCCGTCTACCGCGTCTGCCAGGGGCCGGGGCCGGAGGCGCTGCCGGCCCCGGAGGACGGCACCCTCCGCAACGGCCGCCTCGCTGTGACGGTGTCGGGGCGAGGCCTGTGCGCCATCTCGGACTCCGCAACCGGCATCGAGTGGATCGCTCCCCGGGGCGGCGCAATCGGCGACTGCCGGCTGTTCGAGATGGGACCGGGCGTGTTGCACATCGGCCCGATCACGAGCGAGTTGGGCGCGCCCACGGGAGTCGGGCGTTGGGTGCTCACGGGGCCGCTGCGGTGGGTGTATCGTTGGGAGGGCGCGTTCCATGGTCACAAGGTCTGCCAGGACATCGTCGTCGACAACGGGGCGGCGCACATCGATCTCCTGACACGGGTCTTCTGCGGGGGAACACAGGGGTTCTTCGGGCTCACGTTCGACCTGCCGGTGTGTGGGGAGCTGTCGGTGGACATCCCGTTCGGTGTGGAGAAGCGGGACCTGTCGCGCGAATCCTACGGGCCGGACATGCCCCTCAGCGAGCATAACATCGAGCGCTGGCGCGAGACCCAGCTCTGGGCTAGGTCGTGGGTGTCGGCCTGGGACGGGCGGCGCGGCGTCTCAGTGATCTCAGTTGACGGGGACAGCTACTGGACCTACGACTCCGAGACCGCGAGGCTCACACACATCCTGTTCACCGCCCTGTCCGAGGGCGGCCCCGCACCGTGGGATGACTGGGAGAAGTCGATCACCAAGGACCGGCTCGCGCTCGGCTGGCATGAGTTCCGCCATCGCGTCATTGTGCACGAGGGTGATTGGCGGGCGGCCCGGATCTGCGAGGAAGCCGATCGGCTCCGGTTCCCGCCCCTGGTCGTGAAGCCGCTCGGCGAGGAGGCCGGGGCTCCGCCCAACGCGATCGGCGGGCTGTGCGTCTCGCCGGCGAATGTGCGCCTCTCGGCCTTCTATGAGGATGCGGGCGGCTACGTTCTGCGGCTCTACGAGTCGTCGGGCCTCGCCACGACCGCCGGGGTAGTCCTGCCGTGCCCGTTCGCGAGTGCGACCCGCACGGACTTCAACCTCGAGCCGATCGACGCACCCGCAATCCTCGCGGGAGACAAGCTCACGGTCCCGCTCAGGCCGTGGGAGATCGCGACAGTGCTGCTGGGACAATGGGCTTAAGCCCATTGCCCGCGCGGGCGGCCGCCGGTCGGCCCTACTGGCCGGCAACGCGCGGTTGGGGATGAAGGGTGTCCCACGCCGCGCGGGCGACATCCGCGATCGCTTGCCTGGCCTGTTCCGGCGCGGTGCAGTCGCTCACCGCGACCACCAGCACCCACCAGGTGTTGCCGTCATAGACAATGGCGGCATCGTTCTCGACGTCCGGGAGCTCGCCCGTCTTGTTGGCTACCTGGACGCCCTCGCGTTGCGGGATACCTTGCGGGATCTTCGTCCGGCGTTGCTGCTCCCGGAGTAGCTGGCAAGTGAACGCGGTCAAGTTGTCAGGGACGATCCCCTTGTTCTTCAGGTCCACGAGGAGCTGGGCGATGTCATCGGTTGTCACGTAGTTGTCGCGGCCCTGGTTCTGGGCTTCGAAGTCGAGCATGCGGCGCTGCAGCCTGGTGCCCTGCGACAGGTGCAGTGCGTCGTGCATCTCGCCGTCGATCGTCTCCAGGCCCAGCGCGTCGATCAGCGCGTTGGCGGCGGTGTTGTCGCTCTCGGTGATCATCCATGCCAGTAGGTACCGCAGCGGCGTCGTGCCACCGCCGATGGTACTGTCGAGGGACAGCTCGCCGCTCGCAACGCGGCGGAGCGCCGAGACCAGGATGCACAGCTCTACGATGTCGGCGGCGGGCTTACCCTCATCCCCGTCAAACGAGACGCGCAGGTCGTACTGCGGATGCACGAAGGTCGCCGCCATGTGACCCGGGCAACGGTCCGCGATGCTCTCGATAGCTGCAGCCAGGGAGCGCTCGCTTTCGCTTCGCGGCTGCCAGGTGGTCGTGGCGGCGCTGGGGCGCTGGAGCGGCTCGCCTCCCGTCGGAGCGGGCAGCTCGGCCGTTTCGGCCGGCTGTGTGTCCGGAAGAGTCTGTGGAGCGGGCTGCACAAGCGGGGAAGTGACCTGCGCGTCGGCGCCCTCGTTCGCGCGGTTGACGACCAGGACCACGCCGAGCGCGACGAGCAGCACGACGAGCCCGGCCGCGGCACCCACCAGGGCCGCGAGCACGATCGTGCGGCCCATGGTGCGGTCACTTGGCGGAGCTGGGTTGGCGTTCAGGTTTCACACTCCTTACGGCGGCGTGAGCAGGAACTCCGCCCGTGTGGGGGCGCCTTCGTTCAGCCACACGGTTAGTGCGTCATCGGAGTCGAAGGCGTCCATCAGGCTCACCCAGGCGAGCGCCGCCAGTTCCGGCACGTCGCCGGCGACCACCAGCAGGTGCCGGCGTGTCCGATCGTCGCGCGATACCACCACGTAGTCCGCCGACATGGCGGCCTCGATCAGATGCATGTCCTTCTCAACGACGCGCCATGCCTCCGAGCGCTTGGCGTCCACCAGAGCACGCTCGATGCTGTGCCGCAGCTCCTCGTTCCTGGCGGCTCTCACGACCACCACCTTGGTGTTGGACCAGCTTCTGAGCCACCGGCGCGTGAATCGCGAAGTGTGCCGCTGCCACTCATCCCAGACCGCCGTGGTCAGCGTCAGATGGTGGCAGATCAGCCCTATCGCCTGCAGCAAGTTCCGCGAGCGTACGGCCACTGCGTCGGCCGCGCCCTCGTCCCCGGCCGACCGCGCGACGTCGGCATCCACGACCAAGCGGCGGGACCGGCTGGTCGGGCGCTGCCTACCCATCTCCCGCAGCCGTTCCGCGTTTCACCACAGCGTCGAAGAACCGATTCTGGGCCTCAAGACCCACAGCCCCAAAGTCCTCAGGCCAGTCTCCATATCTGCCCGACTCGTCCGGTTCCGCCCTGGTCACATGACTGACGCCATCGCGGTCACGCTCAAACCAGTGCAGCACGACCTGACTGGGATCGAGCCTGCCCTCGGCCACGAGCGCTTGCACCCCGAGGATCAGCAGGTCGCTGTGCGTCTCGACGACAACGCGCACACCGCGAGCCGCCGCCTCCGCGATGATCTCCGCGAGGTTGTGCTGGGCACGGGGGTGAAGGTGCAGCTCGGGCTGCTCAAGGTACACCAGCCTCCCCGGCTCCGCGACCAGCAAGGCCACGAGCACGGGGAGCACCTGTGAAACGCCGAGACCCACGTCGGCGATGTTCACGAGATCGGGCTCGCCTGACCGACGATCACGCGTAAGCCTGCCGACGCGAAGCTCGACCGCGGTGTCGCCGAGCGCCACAGCAGTGGCCTCAGACGACAGCCCGAGGCCGCGGAGTTGCTTGTTGAGCGTTCGCAGGCGCGTGTCACCGGACGAGACCCAGGCAAGGACTACGCTCGCGGCGTACGGCGTGAACGTGCCCTTAAACAGGGGCCCCGTAGTTGTGCGCGGATAGACGCGAGCCGGGATATCCTCGAGGCGAGGAACGCGCAGGCCGGGTACGTGCAGCACTTCCTCTATGTCTGTCCAGCAAGGGGCGTCAGCTCTCCTCACAGCATTGTCCCCGACCGTGACGAACGCCCCCTCCGGCGAGATCAGTGCGGGCTCCTCTCCACTCAGGTCCACCACCCACTCCTGTCTTCCCCACCCATAGTGCTCGAAGCCAAAGACGAGGCGATCGGGCGTCTTGCAGCCAGGAGCCCTGAACGTGATCTGCGCGTAGCTCTCGTACAGTACGGAAGCTCCATCGAGCCTGACCCCGCGTGCTCCAAAGCTCGATTCGAACGTCTGCTTCATGAGCAGCAGCGGCTGCATGATGCTCGTCTTGCCCGAGCTGTTAGCGCCGGCGAGGATCGTGAGTGGGCGTATCTTGACGTACGTCTCCGTGGCGAAGCACTTGAAGCCGTGGACTATCAGGCCCGTGATGCCGCCGGGCGTCTTCTCCTCCACCGGGTTGTCCTTGCTCATGTGAACCACCACCTGGGCCGAGCGTTCGCTCTCGGCCCTAGCCGGAAGGGCAGGACATCGGCCGCATTGCCATGCGCCCCTACGCCTGCTCCTCTATCTGTTCGAGGCTCTGCAGGAGGTCGGCGTTCTCCTGCATCCAGTTCGTGTTTTCCTCCAGCATACCGGCCGTCGCATCCATCGACTCCGTCAACGCGGCCGGGTCGCGGGTCAGAAGCGCCTGGTCGCGGAGAAGCTGCACCTGCTCCTCGAGCCGCGTCAGCTCGGAGCTTATCATATGCGAGCGGTCGCTGATCGCCTGCCTGGCCTCGGCGCGCTTCTTGAGGATCGCGAGCAGCGCTTCCCGCGAGTGGCGGACCGCATCTGACAGGTCCTGAGCCTCCAACTCCTTCTCAATGCGCTTCATCTGAGGCAGCGGGTCTGTCTGTTCCCATTCGCGCGCATAGCCCGAGAACATCTCGAGCATCGCCAGCATGCGCGCGTAGAGCTCCCTGAACTTGCCGAGGTGCGTCACATAGGTGTCGATCATCTCGGGGCGGGCCCGTCCGATGCGCCGGGCGATGTCGAGGATCGAGTCGCAGGCCCCCCGGAAGTCGGCGAACTTCGCCTGGCTGCCCTTCGTGAGGGTCGACACGAGCCGGGCCGCCTCAAGCTGACCGGCCAGGCCGCGCTCGGCGAACCGCTGCGACCGCACGATGCGCTGGAACCTGGAGCTACTCGCCATGCCGGCGAGCCAAGCGGTCTCGGCCGCGGCACCGACGAGCAGTACCGGCGGCAGCGCCGCGCTCGCAACGCCGACTACGGCAAGGAACAGCCAGTTGATGGGCAGGCCGCCCAGCCCCGGCATCCGCAGACGGAAGTTGAACGCCGCCTTGACGTAGTCGAGGTACGTCATCTCCCCCGGGCTCTTCGGCTGAGCAGGTTGCGCTTCCATCAGGTCGCCCCCACAGCGGGCTTGTTCATGCCGGAGCCGTCAGCGTGGATCGGCACCAGCTCCTCACGTGGCGTCTGAAGCACGGCGAAGAACGCCTTGCTTACCTCGTCCACATGCTCCGCGAACCGGGGCCCCGACTGGGCGACCATCGCGGGCACCTCGGGATCGGGCAGCGGAACGTTCGTGAACTCGGCGACTATGGTACCGGGCGCGGCGCCCATGATCCAGACACGGTCGCCCAGGTAGACCGCCTCGGCGATCGAGTGACTCACGAGCAGCACGGTCGCGTCGATCTGTGACCACAGGTCCACTATCAGATCCTGCATCTCAAGCCGCGTCGGCTCATCGAGGGCGCTGAACGGCTCGTCCATAAGCAAGCACCGTGGCTTGAGGGCCAGGCAACGGGCCAGCGCGACGCGCTGCCTCATACCGCCGGATAGCTCGTGAGGGTACTTCCCGGCATCACCCTCGGCAAGCTTCACGCGCTTGAGCCACGCCATCGCCCCCTCCACGATCTCACTGCCCGACAGCTTCAGCGCCTTGGCGTGCAGGCGCAGCCCGAACGCGATGTTGTCGAGAACGCTGAGGTGAGGGTAGCAACTGTATTGCTGGAACAGCATTCCGCGGTCCGCGCTCGGGGCGGTGACGGGCTTACCGTAGAACCTGAGCTCGCCGCGAGAAGGCGGCAGGTGGGTGTCGAAACCAGCGATAAGCTGGAGGAGAGTCGACTTGCCGCAGCCGCTCGGCCCGACGATGCACACGAACTCACCGCGGCGCTCCACATCCGCGACGGTTAGGTTCAGATCGGTCACAGCCAGGAACGGAGCTTGGCCGGGGCGGCAGAACTCCTTTGCCACACCGACGGACTCCAGCACGGGCGGCCGGGGTGCGCTCATGCCACCTCGCCTCCGCGGAGTGGCTTCCGCACAGCCGTGGACTTGCGCTTGCGTCTGGGTGGCGCGCCCGCCTCGCCGTTGTCGCCGCGTTGGACCCACGGGAAGAACCACCGCTGCAGCATCACACACGTTCGATCAAGGAACGCCCCGACGATCATGATGGCGACGAGCGTTAAGTAGATCGTCTCCATCTGGTTCATGCGCTGGGCCACTAGGATCAGGTTCCCGACGCCGCCGACTCCCTCGCCCTCCTTGACGACCTCGGCCAGAACGATGTACGTCCAGCCGATCCCGAGGCACAGCCGCAGCCCGTTGAAGATGTCGGGCATGGCGATCGGGATGAGCACCCTGCGGACCACCTGCCAGACGGAGGCTCCCTGCGCGTAGGCGCTCAGCAGGTACTGATGGTCGACGGCGTTGATCTGGCGGACCACGAGCGGCAGCAGGTAGGCGAATGTACCGATAGCCAGGAAGCCGACCTTCTGCTTCTCGCCCGTGTGCCACCAAGCGATCGTGAGGGGCACGATCGCGGCGATCGGCAGGTACGAGAGGAACGTGGTGATGAGCCCAAACAGGGAGCCTATCTTGCTGAAGCTGCCCATCGCGATCCCGAGCGGCACGGCGAGTACGCCAGCCAGCAGGAAGCCGCCCAGCACGCGAATGAGGCTCAGCAGAACGTTGGGCAGCAACTGCTGTGGGCCGAGCAGCTTCGGCACGCCGCTCACAACTTCCGCAGGGCTCGGGAGCACGGTGGGCGAGATGTGCCTCGCCTCCGGCTCGCCGGCGGTGAACCAGAGCCACCAGGCGAGCGCCACCACGAAGGGCACGAGCGCGAACACCAGCCGCCAGCCGGGACTGATGTGCTCACGTACTCGGAAGACAAGCGGCTGGCGCGAGTGTACCGGCGGACAGTGCGCGGTGCCGACTCCCGCGGCGGCTCCATGGGCGGGAGGTCGGGGGTCGAACTCGTGCGCTGCCGGTGCCTCGGGTTCGGGCGGTTCCTCCGGCTCCGGGTGTTGCGTAACCTCCAGCTCAACCGGTGTGGGCCGCTCGTGCACAGACGGCCGCACAAACAAACCAAGAAGGGAGCGACGGCTCCCCGCTGGTCTCATGGGCACCACCTAGGCTACGCCGCCCCGTCCCCTTCGCGGCCTCACGCGCGCCAGCGAGTTCTGGCAAAGCGGCGCCGGGTCCTTCAGAAGCGGCAGCCTTGCGCCCGGTGGTCGCCTACCCGTCCTCCACCCTCAGCGCGACCAGCGCCGCCGCCATGGTGGGCGGGAGCCGTCGTGGCCGGCGCGTCTCGGCGTCGACGCACGCCAGCCAGACCGTGGCGCGCGCGAGAGCCTGGCCGCTCTCCGAGTCGAACACCCTGTGGTCTAGGCGGAACCTGACCCGCCTGATCTCGGTGACCTCGGTGGCTATGCACAGCCCGCGCCCGTACGCGGCCGGGGATTGGTAGTCAATGCTCACATGCGTGACAGGGTACAGCGCCCCGCCCGCGAGCTCGGCCGCCATCGAGACACCCACGGACTCGACCGCCTGCGTGCGAGCCTCCTCGAGATACCGCATGAAGGCCCCGTAGTAGACCACCCCGGCGGCGTCGGTGTCGGCGAAGAGCGGGCGAATGCGGCACACGTGCGCGCCCACGATTGAGCCACCTCCACTGGTCGACAGCCTCGGCCGTGTCCGGCTACCAGGGGTCGAGCGGGTTGCGGTCGGCGAGGAGCGCCACGCCGAATGTCTCGCTCAGCGCCGCGACGGCCTTGTCCAAGTCGGGTTCGTGGATCAAGCAGGAGACGGCGTTGTAGGCGTCGGCGAGTTCCAGCACGTCGATGCCCGCCTCCCTCATGCACGCGATGATACGCCACAGCACACCCGAGAGGTCGCGCATAGCGGGTGCCACGACGGAGACGATCGCGCAAGACCGCACAAGCGCGAAGCGGAAGTCCTTGTCCTCACACAGGGCGATGGCGGCCGCGATGTCCTCGGCGCTGACCGCGAAGCTAAGCCAGCTCTCGTGGATCTTAATAAGGTACACGTTCAGACCGGCCTCGGCGACCGCGTCGAACACCTCGCGCATAGCCGCCCGGGGCGCGTCGACATGGATCGAGACGCGCGCGAGACCGCTGCGGGCGGATAGGTGCGTGACGCCCTGCTCCCGTTCGAAGGCCATTCCGGCGGGCCGCGCGGTGGGCGTTGCCGGCACAGTGTCGGGTGTCATGTGAGCACCTCCTGCAGTTCCTCGACTTCTTCCTCGATCTCGCCGTCCGAGCGGCGGCGGATAGACCGTTGGATGTGGCATCGCCATCGGCCGTCGTCCCGCTCGGGGCGGTCGGATCGGTAGTGCGCGCCGCGGCTCTCCTCGCGCCTGAGGGCCGAGAGCGTGATGAGTCTGGCGGCCGTCAGCATGTTGGCGAGCTCGATCGCGTTGCGCTGCGGGGCCGGGGCTCCAAACCGCGCCTGCCATCGCTTCATCTTCTGCAGCGCCTCCTGCAGGCCCTGGCGGGCACGGATGATGCCGACCTTGTCCCACATAAGGGCACGGAGGTCGTGAATGCAATCGTCCACGGCCCGACTCGATGGGTAGGCTGCCGCGCGCTTGGCCGGCTTCAGCCTGATGCTCTCGATCAGCTCGCGGACCTCGGGGCGCGTCTGCTCCGCCGCGGACAGGCCGCTGATGGACCCGAAGACCAGCCCCTCGAGCAGACTGTTCGACGCAAGCCGATTGGCGCCGTGAACGCCGGTGCAGGCGCACTCGCCGGCCGCGTAGAGGCCGGACACCGTGGTCGCGGAGTTCAGATCGACTCTGACCCCGCCCATGTGGTAGTGCGCCGCCGGCACGACCGGGATCGGCTCCAGCCTGGGGTCAAGCCCTTGCTTCAGGCATGTGCGCAGGATGGTGGGGAACCTCTCCTCGAAGACGGCTGGCGGGATCGGCCCGCAGTCCAGCAGCACGTGCCTCGCACCCGTGCGGCGGCACCTGTCGTCGATCGCCCTGGCGACTATGTCGCGCGGGGCGAGCTCCGCATCAGGGTCGTAATCGTGCATGAAGGCCACGCCGTCGACGTCCCGCAGGATCGCGCCCTCGCCTCGCACGGCTTCGCTGATGAGGAAGAGCGGATTCGCCCTCAGCGCGAGCGCGGTGGGGTGGAACTGCACGAACTCCATGTCCGCCACAGCCGCGCCGGCCCGGTAAGCGGCCGCCATGCCGTCGCCGGTCGTCACTAGTGGGTTGGTGGTTCGCTCGTACAGGGCGCCCACGCCGCCGCTCGCCAGCACTGTAGCCTTCGCGGCCACAACGGAGAGCTGCCCGGAATCGAGGTGGAGCAGCGAGGCGCCGATAGCACGGCCCTCGGCCACCAGCAGATCGACCAGCAGCGTGCGCTCTCGGATCGCTATCCCGACCTGGATCGTCGCGGCGTCGAAGAGGGTCCGGTGGATCTCCCGGCCGGTGGCGTCGCCACCTGCGTGGGCGATGCGGCGGCTAGAGTGAGCGGCCTCGCGCCCGAGCATGATCGTGCCGTTAGCCTCGTCGAACCTGGCGCCGAGCGCCAACAGCTCGCGCACCCGCTCCGGACCGTCGTGCACCAGACGGAAAACGGTGTCGTTGTCCGACAGCCCGGCCCCGGCGGCCAGCGTGTCCGACGCGTGGAGCTCCGGCGAGTCGTCGGGCGCCAGAGCCGCGGCGACCCCGCCCTGCGCGTACGCGGTGTTGTTCTCGGCGAACGTGTCCTTCGTGATAAGGACAACGTGACTTGTGGGGGCGGCCGCCAGCGCGCACGCCAGCCCGGCGACGCCGGTGCCGATAACGAGGACGTCGCAGTGCGCCTGCGGGAGCGAAGCCAGGTCCACATTGAGGAGATGCGTCGCAGTCATTGTCTCAGACCATTCGTTGGGGGCGCATGGCAACGCGCCCTCCGTCGCGATTCCGTTGTAGCAAGGGCGCGATGCCTTGCGCCCCCTACTGCCTCAGTGACCGTGACATCCGCCGCAGCTCTGCCGCGAGCAGGAGCCACAACCCGACTTCCCACCACCGCTACGCCCGCGAGGAACGGCGCGCCCGCCCGTGAGGCGCTGCCGGGTCTTGCGGCTGCGGCACTTAGGGCATGGCGTGCTCTTGGGGCGTTCCGAGATGGACCTGCGCACCTCGAACGCGCTACCGCAGGAGGTGCAGGTGTACGGGTACGTCGGCATCAGTGGCTCATCCGCTCTCCTTTGGCTTCGGGCGGTGTCTCGACCCGTGTCTCGGGCGGCGCCTGCCGCTGCTGGGCTTGCGCGGCTGCGGCGCGGCTCCGCCGGCTGGCGCCGCGTCCGCCGGGGCCTGTGTGGCCGGCCCGGCGGCCTGCGCCCCGCCTGCGGATCGTGCCGGCCTGCGGCGCGGGCGTCTCCGCCCGCCACGTCGGGCCGGCTCCGTGGGTCGTTCGGGTTCCGTCGGGGTCGGCTCGGCCGCCGACGCGATCGCTGGGGCCGCCGGCGGCAACCTCCCGGTGCGGGGGATGCGACGGGCCCGCCGCCTCGGCTTGTGCTCTTCGCCGGCGGCCGGCGGCTCGCCGTGTTCACCGATCTCGGGACCGGTGTCCACGGCCGCAGCCAGCTGCACAACAGCAGCGTACTTGCACCATTCCGGCGCCTTGTCCTCGTACTCCAGTAGCGCCTCGCCGCGCAGCAGGTTCACGTCTTTGACGTGCGCCGGGCCGCGCTCGGTCTCGAGCGTGCGCCCAATGCGTGGCGCTCCCCGGCGAAGGTCTACATAGGTCTCATACTCGTACTTCAGGCAGCACAGGAGCCGCCCGCACAGCCCGGACACCTTGGTCGGGTTCAGGCTGAGCCCCTGTTCCTTGGCCATGCGGATAGCCGTCGGCGTGAAGTCGGGGAGCCACGAGGTGCAGCAGAGCTCCCGACCACAGCTACCGTAGCCGCCGATCATCCGGGCCAGATCCCGGACCCCGAGCTGGTGAAGCTCGATACGTGTCTTGAGGTAGCTCGCCAGCTCCCTCACGAGCTGGCGGAAGTCCACCCTCGTCTCTGACGAGAAGTAGAACACAAGCCTCTTGCCGTCGAACGTGTAGACTGCATCGACAAGCCGCATGGGTAGCCCGTGCTCGCGCACCCGGGCCTGGCAGTACTTGAAGGCCTCGGTCTCGCGGTCGCGGTTGCGCCGGTCTTGGTCAAGGTCGGCCTCGCCGGCCGCACGCAGGACGGGCTTCAGCGGCGATGGAATGCCGTCGGCGGGCAGCTCCCAGTTCTCCCGCACCACGGTGCCGATCTCGACTCCGCGAGAGGTCTCCGCGATGACTTGGGACCCTCGCTTGTACTCGCCGCCGTTCGCGCTGAAGTAGTAGGGCTTGCCTCCGCGTCGGAAGGTGACTGAAACGACCTCAGGCATGTCATCTAGAGCGCAGACCGAGTCTGTCTCTTCTCCGTCTCTATGAGCTGCACGATCTCCTCGAGGGCCGACAGCTTCGCCTCCGGAGTCGTGTTCGCAAAGGTCACCGTAACCCAGAGTTCCTTTACCACCAGGGCCCGGAGGATCCTTCTGGAGTGCTGGATCCAGTACTTCCGCAGCCGCGCATCGGAGCCCTTTGTGATGACCCGATCGGTGCGGATCCGCAACTGAAAGGACCCCGCCTCGATCGGGCTCGCGACCACCCCGCGCTGGCTGCAGAGGACCCTGAACCTGAGCACCCGGATCAGGTTCGCCGCCTCGTCGGGCATCGGCCCGAACCGGTCGACGATCTCCTGCTCGATGTCGGCGAGTCGCTCGAGGTCGCGCACCGTCGACAACCGCCGATAGACGTCCAGCCTCTGCCCCTCGGCAGGGACGTACGAAGCCGGCAGGAATGCATCGATCGGGAGGTCGACGGCGGGCAGCTCGCTGGCCTCCCGCCTTGGCATCTCCCCGTCGCGAAGCTGCGCGACGGCCTCCTGGAGCATTTGGCAGTAGAGCTCAAACCCGACCGCCTCGATGTGGCCGTGCTGTTCCCCGCCCAGCAGGTTCCCCGCCCCGCGTATCTCGAGGTCGCGCATCGCGATGCGCAGCCCGGAGCCCAGCTCGCTGAACTCCTTGATGGCAGCCAGCCGCTCTTCGCCGTCCGGCGTCATGCGCGCCGGGTCTGAATACAGGAGGTAGGCGAAGGCCTGCCTGGACGACCGCCCCACTCTACCCCGTAGCTGGTAGAGCTGGGCGAGGCCGAAGCCGGTCGAGTTCTGGACGATGAGCGTGTTGACGTTCGGCACGTCGAGGCCAGATTCGATGATGCTCGTGCAGCAGAGAACGTCATAGTCTCCAGCGTAGAAGTCGAGCATGATCGCCTCGAGGTCGTCATCGCTCATCTGGCCGTGGGCGATCGCGATCCGAGCCTCCGGCACGAGCTTCTTCAGCCTGCGCGCGCAGCCGGCGATGGTCTGCACGCGATTGTGGACGAAGTAGACCTGCCCCTCGCGCGAGAGCTCCTTGCGGATGGCCTCCCTGATGACGTCGTCCTCATCCTGCACGCAGAACGTCCGGATCGCGACGCGGCCGCGAGGCGCCTCCTGGATCGTGGACAGGTCCCTGATCCCCGAGAGTGCCATGTGAAGGGTGCGCGGGATCGGCGTGGCTGTCAGCGTCAGTAGGTCCACGTCCGGTCTGTTCAGTTTGAGGGTCTCCTTGTGACCTACTCCAAAGCGATGCTCCTCATCCACGATGATGAGGCCGAGGTTGGCGAAAGCCACGCGGTCCGAGAGCAGTCTGTGAGTGCCGATCACGATGTCCGCGGCACCCGACTTCAGGCCGTCCAGCGTGCGCCGCGACTCGGCCCGCGTCGAGAACCGGCTGAGTTTGTCGATCCTCACCGGATAGGCGCCGAGCCGCTCCTCGAAGGTCCGGTAGTGTTGCTCGCACAGGATCGTCGTCGGCACGAGGACGGCCACTTGTCTGCCGTCTAGGACGCTCTTGAACGCCGCACGAACGGCGACCTCGGTCTTGCCGAAGCCGACATCGCCGCACACCAGGCGGTCCATCGGCTTGTCGCTCATCATGTCGTCCTTCGTGGCGTCGATGGCTTCGAGCTGATCTCGTGTCTCGTCGTAGACGAAGGCAGACTCCATCTCGCGCTGCCATGGCTGGTCCTCGGAGAAGCGGAACCCAGAGGCCGCCTCGCGCCTGGCGTACAGCTTGAGCAGGTCGATGGCGAGTCTGCGGGTGGCCTCCTCGGCCCTCTTGCGCTTCCGCTTCCAGGTCGTGCCGGCCAGGTTGTCGAGCTTGGGCGCCGCGCCCTCGGCGCCTATGTACCGCTGCACCCGGTCGATCTGCGTCGTCGGCACCTTGAGGACGCCGCCCTCGTACTCGATCTGCAGGTAGTCGCGCTCCACTCCCTCGACGGTGTCCTGCACGATCGCGACGTAGCGCCCTATCCCATGGGCGACGTGGACCACGTAGTCGCCCTCTCGCAGCTCGGCCAGAGTGGTCAGCTTGACCTCGGCGCGCGGCCGTCGCGGTGGCAGAACGGGGCGATGATAGCCGAACATCTCGCGATCGGTGACGACGACCAACCCGCAACCCGGGGCGCGGAACCCGCCCGCGATCGGTATCGAGCCTACGTGCGCCATTCCACTCGCGAGGTCCGCGCGCTCGGCGTACTCCTCCACATGCTCGACGGCGTGCTCGGCCAGGATCGACTTGAGCCGCTTCGCCTGAGTGGTCGACAGGAGTACCGCATTGCCGCCAAGCTGCCAGTCGGACACCTGGCCGCACAGCTCGGCGACCGACCCACGCATCGAGTCGACCGAGGCGTGGCCGAAGTCGACCAGTCGTTTGCGCTCGACCCAGGGGAGCGAGGGGGCGAGCAAGGTCAGGTAGACGCACTGCCTTGCCGCCAGCTCGGCCTCGAGCTCGGCAGACCCTCGGAACACGGGCTCGGGAAGCTGAAGGAGCTCGCCGCGCTCCACGCGCCGCGCGTGGGCCTCGGCCAGGTCCCCGAGCAGCTCCTCGCAGGCGCGCTCGATGCGATGGGGCTCATAGACGACGACCAGCGTATCGCGCGGGACGTAATCGAGCAGCGTCTCCCGCTCCTCGAACAGGAGCTGGTGGTAGTAGTTGATGGCGTCGGTGAACCGCCCTTGCCGAAGAGCCTCCGCGTCCTCCCGAACGTGCTCGGCGAGCCGCTCCCGGGCGTCCTTGGCGAGGTGTGCCCGCTGCTCCTCGTGCAGCTCTTCCAGCCGCGCGGCCGCACGCGAGCGCTCGGCGTCCGACGGTACCGTCTCGTTGGCGGGCACCAGTCGCACGTGGCCGAGTTGGCTCCGCGACCGCTGGGTGCCCGGATCGAAGGAGCGGATGGAATCGACGGTGTCGCCGAACAGCTCGACGCGTATGGGCTCGCCGAGCGTAGGTGGATAGACGTCGATGATGCAACCCCTTGCCGCGAACTCGCCCGGGTCGGTCACCATCTCGGCCCGCCGGTAGCCCGCGGACACGAGCCACCGAAGCACCTCATCGCGGTCGAGGTCGGCGCCGGACCTGACAGGCCGGGTCAGCTCCGCGAACCGGCGGCGGGGCATAATGTCGTGCAATAGCGAGGAGGCGGATGTCACCAGAAGGCCGCCCTGCCCGGTGACGAGCTCGCCGAGGACGCGCAGCCTGTCCGCGGCTGCCTCCGTGTCGATGGAGTACCGCTCATAGAGCGTCATCTCGACCGATGGGAGGAACCGGGCGCGTCCCTCCGGTAGACACGGCGCGAGGGACTGATGGAGCTTGTCGGCCAGCTCTTCCGTCGGGCACAGGACGAGGGTCGGACGGCGCGTGGCCAGGTGCAGGGCCGCGATAAACAGGGGTCGGGCCTGTGCCACGATCCCCTCGGCGTGCGCGGAGGTACCGGGCTCGTCGAGTGCGGCGAGGACCGAGGCGAATGCGGGGTCGCTCTGGAATCTCCTGAGAAGGGGCTGCATCTAGGTGCCTCGAGCGATGCCGGATGACGTGCGGTGTCGCCGGCCTCCCCGGCCGTGGACAGGGCACAAGCGCGCACCGTGCATCTAGCCGCTCACGCCGCCTCGCGGCGGGCGGACCTACTTCCTGGACTGGATGCCGGCCTCGGGTTCGAGGATCAGGCTGGCGGCCCCGACGACGCCGGCGTCGCCACCGAGCTTGGCCTCCACGATACGGTCGCCTCGGAACTGCCCAATCCGGCACCGGGCCTCAACCGTGCGACGCAACGGCTCGAAGAGGTGCTCACCCGCGTCGGCGATCTTGCCACCGATGACGACCACATCCGGATCGCAGAAGACAACCGCGTTGACGATCCCCGCGCCAAGGTAGAGCCCTGTCTCCTCGAGCACCTCGATGGCGACCGCGTCACCTGCCTTGGCGGCATCCGCCACGATCTGGGGGGTCACATTGAGCGTGTCGCCGCCCGACAGGTCGAGGATCTTGCTGGCCCGCCCGCGCTGCAGGCGCTCCCGCGTCCGGCGGACGATGCCCTCGGTCCCACAGAAGGCCTCCAGGCAGCCGTGCTGGGTGCAACTGCATTGGGGGCCGTCGATGTCGATGACGCAGTGGCCGATCTCGCCGAGCACCTGCCGCGTGCCTCGGCGGAGCTGCCCGTCGAGGATGACGGCGCCACCGATGCCGGTGCCCAGGGTGAGCATGACCATGTCACGCGAGCCCTTGCCCGCCCCGAAGAAGAACTCCCCGAGGCCGGCGCACCCGGCATCGTTGCCGATCTTGACCTTCAGCCCCAGGTTATCCGCGAGCGGCCTCGCGACCGGGACGTTGACAAACCCGGGCAGGTTCGGGCACATGACGGCGTCACCGGAGCGCGGGTCGATGCGCCCGGCCAGGCCGATCCCGACCCCCGCCACGTCCGCCCTCTGCACGCCGGCGCGATCGAGCACGTCCTCCACGATCCAGATGATGCGGTGGAGTACCGACTCGTAGCCTTCGCGGGCAACAGTGTCGGTGCTGGACCGGACGCGCACCTCGCCGTCGCGAGTGCACAGGGCGGCCTTGATGAACGTGCCGCCAACATCGATCCCGAGAGCAACCTTCTCACCGGCCATCGTTGCCAGTCCCTTGGATTGTGTCGCGCCTGTGTGGGCGCGGGGACCCGACGCCCTCGCGCGATCCGGCGGGACCCGGCACGGGGACGCCGGGGCCCGCGCGGATCAGTCCTCAACCACGAACGGCAGAAGGGCCATCTCGCGGGCGCGCTTGATCGCCATCGTCAACATGCGCTGGGCGCGCGCGCTCAGGCCGGTCTGCCGGCGCGGGACGATGCAGCCGCGGTCGTTCAGGAACTGCCTAAGCAGGCGGACGTCCTTGAAGTCCACGTAGGCCATCTTCTCGATGTCAGGACGGCCCTTGCGACGGCGACGGCGGCGCGCCCGGTCGCGGTCACGGTCACGGTCGCGCCCCCCTCTGTCACGGTCGCGTCCCCCGCGGTCGTCGCCGCCAGACCCACCTCCGGGCTTGGGGCCGCGAGCCCTCTCATCTTCAGCCATACCTCTCACTCACTCCCGAACGGATCGTCATCTTCGATTGGGTCGAACGCGTCGCCGGCATCGCCGCCGACCGCCTCCTGGGCTTGGCGCCTTCCGGCACCCGGCTCGCTCGGGCCGGCGGCGCGCGACGGCGGGGCGTCGCCGTCATCCGGCGCAGGTGCTCCCTCAGCGGGCCGGGGCGAACTTACGATCTGGACGTTCTCGGCCAGCACCTCGTACATGCGCCTTGGCTCGCCCTCGGGGGTCTCCCACTTCCTGACCTGGATACGCCCCTGGACGCCGACCACGCTGCCCTTCTTCAGGTAGTTGGCGCAGAACTCGGCACGGTCGCGCCAGGCCACGATGTCGAGCCAGTCGGTCTCCCTCTCGCCGGACTGGCTCTTGTACGGACGATCAACGGCGATGGAGAACTTGCACAGGGAAACGCCGCCGGACGTGACGGTCAGCTTAGGGTCCTGACCGAGCCGCCCCACCAACACTACCGAGTTCACCATCAGGCCTACTCCCTTCCGGGTCCGCCCACTCCTCGTCGTCCTCGATATCGTCATTCGGTGCCTGGTCCGCGTCGTCGCCCTCATCCGCGGGCGCGGGCGCCTCATCCGCGTCGCTCGACTCAGGCGTCGCTAGCGCCTCCGCGTCGGCCTCCTCATGGGCCGGCTCGCCCTCCGTCGGTTCGTCCTCAATCACCACTGTCACGGTATCGGCCGGGGTCCTAGCGCCCTTCTCCAGGCCCGCGCGAATGCGAGCCTTGTACTGTCGGTCGGTCTCCTTGACGATGATATGGCGAATCACCCGCGTGTCGATGCGGAGCCTGCGGCGGAGCTCTTCCACCGCGGGCTTGCCCCAGAAGAGCATGTCTACGTAGATGCCTTCCTTCTCATCGCGGATCTCGTAGGTAAGGCGCTTCTGGCCCATCGGGGTGATCTGGATGATCCCGCCGTCGTTGTCGACCACGACGCCTCGGAATTGCTCGGTGGCCTGCTCTACCTCATTGGGGGGAAGGTTGGTGCGTAGGATGTAGAGACAGTCGTACTGGTACTCTAGGTTGGGGTCGGGCAATACAGCCGACCTCCCTTCCATGGACTAGTGCCCTCGGGCTCCTGTGGCCCGAGAGAGAAGGGCTCCGCGTGCCGCCCATAGGGCCGACGCTTGCTCTAACTCAGACAATGGGCTCAAGCCCACTGTCCCTATCCGGCCAGGACACGCAGCACCGCGTAAGCTACTTCGCGCGCTATGTTCCTGTCAACACCGAGTTCGGCAAGGAACTCGCGCCCCTCGACCGCCCCGAGCACGGCGGCGTCGGCGTGGAGCTTCGCGCACAGGGCCAGGGTCTCGGCTCCGCGGAACTCGAGCCTCTCTCGCAGGAGCTCATCGGCCCTCAGTGCGCCCGGATCGTACTCGGCGTCCTCGTCAGTGTTCAGCACCACGAGCACCGGCTTGGCCGAGAGGAACGCGATACCGGTGAGCTCCTGCAGCTCGTCTTGGCGGAGGCCCATCTCGCGAGCGGCCTGCCCGCCCGCCAGGGCGTCACGCACCGCCAGCAGGGCCCCGCCCCTCGGGTCGTCGGGGTCCATTCGCCTCAGGGCGTCGTCGGCCGCGGAGACGTCCGCGATCAGCACTTCCCGCTCGACCAGCTCCATGTCAGGCAGCGGATCCCCTGTGCAGCCCGGTTGCTCCAGGACGCCCGGGCCCTCGAAGCACCGGACGACGTGGATGAGGGCGTGCGCGGCGCGAGCCGCGCACAGACCCTCCAAGCCGAGCCACTCGCCCCGATGGGAGTTCCGCGCCACGGACGGCAGGTCCAACACCCCGAACTCGTACGACTCGCCGTCCGCGAGGAGCCCGGGCACCACTCGGTCCGTCGAGAAGGGCACGTGGGAATCGCCCCCGGGCACGCCGGTGAGCGCCGAGAAGAGCGTGGACTTGCCCGAGTTGGGCGCGCCGACTAGTGCAACGGTAACCAACGGTCCCGCCCTCGCGCAAAGAGCCGACGCGATGGCTCTCAAGTCTACGGCGTCGGCTCCTGGAAGCCCTACCTGGGTGGCCTTCTTGCTGGTAGCGGGGGGGGGATTCGAACCCCCGACGTCACGGGTATGAACCGTGTGCTCTGACCAACTGAGCTACCCCGCCACCGTCGCGGCCCTAGCCCTTCTTCTTCTTCTTCTTCTTCGACTTACGCTTCTTCGCCCGCTGTTCCTCGATAGCCCTACGGCGCGCCTCGGCCTCTCGGTCGATAGTATCGTAGATCTGTTTCTCGAAGGCCAAGAACCTATCCGTGGGGAAGGACACCAGGCGATCAGTGTTCAGCATTGGCGGTCTATCCTCCGGAGCCCAAAGTCTAGCCAGCGCCTCCCGGGGTGTCAAGGAGTTTGGCGCGCATCGGCTTGACACACATCATGCCCATAAGTATCATCGCGTTTCTGCGAGCGAGGTCCGATCGCTATCCGTTTCTGAGGTGTCTTCGAAGATGCAGGAGTCGGCTATCTTCCGCAGCGGCGGAAGGCAGTTTCGTGTGAGTGTCGGGGATGTGCTCGAGATCCCCGCGATCGATGCCGATGACGGCGCGGAGGTAGCCTTCCCCGAGGTGCTGCTCTACCAGGGCTCAGGCGAGACCAAGGTCGGCACGCCGGTCGTCTCGGGAGCCACTGTCGCGGCCGAGGTGAAGGCCCAGGTCAAGGGGCCCAAGATCCGCGGCTTCAAGTACAAGCCGAAGAAGCACTACAAGCGCGCCTTCGGTCATCGGCAGCGTCTCACGAGGATCGAGGTCACCGCCATCAACGTCTAGGCGGCCTGCGCGAAAGGTGGTACCCGATGGCGCACAAGAAAGGTATGGGAAGCACCCGCAACGGGCGCGACAGCAACGCCAAGTTCCTCGGCGTGAAGGCGCACGATCAGCAGGTCGTGACCGCGGGATCGATCCTCGTACGGCAGCGGGGCACGCCGATCCACCCCGGCAGCAACGTCGGCCGCGGGAACGATGACACGCTCTTCGCCCTCAAGCCCGGCGTTGTGAGCTTCCGCACCTCCGGCAAGAAGAAGATCGTGAGCATCGTCCCGCTCGAGGCGGAGGCGTAGGTCGACCCAGGTCGACCGAGAACCCGCCATGGCAGCGTTTGTGGATGAGGCCGTCATCGAGGTCCGTGCCGGAAACGGCGGTGACGGCCTCGTCTCACTTCACAGGGAGAAGTTCCGCCCCAAGGGTGGCCCCGACGGCGGCGACGGCGGCGACGGCGGCGACGTGATCTTGCGCGCAGACGCGCGGATGGCGAGCCTGATCGACTTCCAGTACGACTCAGCCTTCAGCGCACAACACGGCCAGCCGGGACGCTCCAACCGCGGACACGGTCCGTCCGGACGCGACCTTGTCGTCAAGGTGCCGGCCGGCTGCACCGTGACCCGCGTCGACACCGGGGAGCTCTACGGCGAGCTGTTCGTCCCGGGCCAGGAGCTGGTCGTCGCCGTCGGTGGCTCCGCGGGACGCGGGAACGCCGCATTCGCCACCTCGACGCGTCAGACCCCTAGGTTCGCTGAGCGCGGCCTGAAGGGTGAGTGCGCGCGGCTGAGGCTGGAGCTCAAGCTGCTGGCCGACATCGGCCTCGTCGGGCTCCCAAATGCCGGGAAGTCCAGCTTGCTCAGGGTCGTATCCGCCGCGCGGCCGAAGGTCGCGGACTACCCGTTCACGACCCTGCAGCCCGAGCTCGGCGTCTACCGCGCAGGCGAGGGCGAGTCGTACGTCATCGCCGACGTTCCCGGCCTCATCGAGGGCGCGCACCGGGGCGTCGGCCTGGGCGACACCTTCCTCCGCCATCTAGAGCGCACAAGGGTCCTCATACACCTCCTCGACGTGTCGTTCATCGAACGCGAGGAGCCGGTCGCCGACTACCGGACGATCCGCGCGGAGCTCCGGGTATACGGCCACGGCTTGGCGGAGCTGCCGGCTCTAGTGGGGCTCAACAAGATGGACATCGCCGACCCGGAGCTCGTGGAGATGGTCGAAGGCGAGCTCGCGGAGGCCGGATGCGCGGAGACCTTCCGCATCAGCGCCGCGACCGGCAATGGGGTCGATCGGCTAATCGGAGCGGCAGTGGGCACCGTCCAGCGCTTGCGCCGCGACGACCCGCCACCCGCGGAGCCCCCGAAGCGCCTTCGACGACCTGATGCGCCAGTGTCGCCGCTCGAGGTGGACGCCCCGTTCCACGTCGCCGATGACGAGGGCGGCGACGAGGGGCGGGCCTTCATCGTGTCGGGTACCGAGGTGGAGCGGGTCATCGCGCGTACGCACCTGTCAAGCCCCGAGGCCCTGCTCTACCTGCACCAGCAGCTTGTGGCGCTCGGCGTGCTCGGCCGCCTCGAGGAGCTTGGCGCCCAGGAAGGGGACACAGTGCGCATCGGCGACGCAGAGCTCGAGTACGTCGACGCCGCGGGCGTAAGGGACTGAGCGGGCTGGCGAGCCGGCTACCGTCCCAGCAGCCGCCTGATCCGCGTGACGATCTCAGCCCTCAGAGCATACAGGTCGCCCGATACGTCCATCCCGTCGATGAACTTGCGTGCCTCGTCGGTCTCCGCGGTGCGGCCCGCGTGCTCGGCCGCCTCGATGGCCTTCACGAGCGTCGCCACGTATCGCAGGTCGTCGATGCCCTCGCGGTACCCTTCCCACTGGACCGTATCGATCCCGCCGTCGACCGTGGGGTAGATGAAGTTGTGCTGCCGCCAGGGGCGGATGTTGAAGTCGTTCCAGTCGCCGTAGTAGATGTAGGTCATCCCGCCGTCGTACTCGTTCCGGTACAGCAGGAGGCCGTAGTTGCGGCGGTACGTCTCCGGCTGCTCGATCCCCGACTGCGGGTTGCCGTAGCAGAAGATGCGGTGGCCCTTGCTGTGCCACTTGCGGGCCTCATCCCTGCTGGGCCAACCTGCGCGGACGTACACGTCCTGCACGTCCCCCACGATCTCGAAGCTGCCGGCGAAGCCCGCCACGAAGACCTTGCCCCCCAGATCGTGCAGCTTCTCCCACACCTCGCGCTGGGCTCGGAGCTGCTCGCCCTGAGCCTCGTCGCGGCCGTAAAGGTGCACCGACTTCACGCCGTGCTCGCGGGCCACGCGGATGATCTCCGGGATCTTCCTGGACGGTTGCTCGGCGCTCTCGATCAGGTAGTAGAGGTTGTCGTTGCGCATCCCGGCCTTGCGCCGCAGCTCCAGCACGAGCGGCAGCAGTCCCGTGTCGAAGGGCACGCCGACAGTCGGGTTGTCTATCCCGTGCTCGACAAGGTCGCGCAGCTCCCACTCGTACTGCCGGACGCTGCGCCGGCGATGGGACACCGAGCCGTTGCCCTCCGTGTCGAGCTCGATGCCCCAGTGGAAGTAGATGCTGGATTCCAAGGGATTGGGCTCCAGGTCGAATGGCAGCACTTCCAGTGTCACCGGCAAGGAGGCGATAGGCCGGTCGCCGGCGGTCAGCTCGATACGCCCCGCGTACGTTCCGGCCTCGGCGTCGTCAGGCACGCGAACCGTGACCCAGAACCGCTTCGCCCTCTGGGCCGGCAGCGTGACAGGCAGCAGGTGACGCGCGTCGCTGATCGGCATTGCCTCGACCGACTTGTCCTCCTCCTCGGGGGTAGTCTCGTCGCTGCTGATCCACAGCCACCGGGTTGTGCCGTCGTCGAAGGAGAGCTTCACGTAGTTCTGCTTGCTCTCCAGGTCCACGCGAACGAGGTCGTCGTCGTGCAGGAGCAGCTCCGGCGTGAGCAGGCGCACGCCCCAGTTCTGCGGGAAGTCTTGATACGCGCCGGCTTGGAACCAGCACTTGACCGCACGGACATCGACGGCGCCGCAAGAGATGGTTCCGCCCTTACCCACCAGCGGCGTGGCGTGCACTGAGACGGTGAGATCGCCCTGCAGGGGATACACGACGAACGAGCAGGGCTCGAACTCCCCGCGACACGCGGCGATGTTCAGTGTCTGCGACACATCCTCCGGTGGCTCAGGGATAGGCAGCACCTTGCGATTGGTTATGGCCGGCACGGAATAGACAAGGGCCTCCTGCCCGGGCTGCGCAAGCGCGGCCATCCTCTCGGCCACCTCGCCGGCATGGACCAGCTCGTCAGCCGTTCCTAGTCCCTCCCGCGCCTTGTCAGCTTCCGCCAGCAGTCCCGGCAGATCATCGAGCGTCACCTCGCCGCGCTCGGCGACATCGCGGGCCCGCTTCAGATGCTCGCGGCTCGCCGCCACTGTCTGTCGCACCTTGCCCGCGACCGACTTGAAGCGGTCGGCGCGCCTCAGGAGATCGGCGGCTTGCGCCTCGAACGCGTCCAGGATGCCTTCGCGGATGACCTGCGTCGGGCTCTCCCACAGCCCTACGCGCCCGAAGCGGTCGGGCTGGTGGAAGCTCGTGCCCGTGGGCGACCACGCACTCAAGTCTCGGCTGCCGCCGGTAAGGCGCTGGCGTGTCACGTTGAGCCGCAGAACATCCGAGGACTTGGGCAAGCCGCCCACGCAGCCCCACCCCACGGCGAACACCGCCACCCAGCGGTCCTTCAGACGCTCGATCGCTGCACCCCACTGCGGCGCCCAGCCTTGCACTCGGACGCCCTCCGCCCACTGGCCCCCGCGCGGCGTGGCCACGAAGTGGTAGTAGGAGGTGGCCTCGGGTGTCGTTGCGAGGAACACCTCGACCGTGTCCCCGCCGAAGACCTCGGGGCCGCGCGCGTTCTCGGAGCCGACCAGGGACTCCATCGCCGGCTCGTCGCACTCGACCACAACGTAGAAGCTCGACAGATCCCAGAAGGCGGCCGCACGTGTGGCCGGTTCCGCAACCGTCGCGTTGTCCGAGGCGATGAAGGGCCCCATCAGGTCGGACGAAGCGCGCGCCTCAAGGTCCGTCAGCGTCGGCACGTGGTCGATGGGGTGGCAGAGGTGAACCGGCGGCTCGTCGGCCCGTGCCATACCGATCAGAAGGCAACACACGGCGGCCACAGTTGTCGCGGCCATTCGGCACACAGCGTCCTCACTCCCCAGCATCGCGTACGTCCTCTCCGCCGGTTGACCGCCCGCCGCATTGCCTCCCGCGGGCCCACATCCGGGCCCGGGAACGCAACGCTCAGCGGGCCAGTTGGGGTGTTGGGCCATGGCGGGAGCGAGATGGCCGAAGACCCCGCCTTGAGGGGCTGTCGGGAGAGCTGCAACGCCCACACGCCATTGGGCTTCAGCCCATCGGTGGGGCGTTCTCAGCCAGTGGGCTGAAGCTCGCTGCCTACTCCGGGGTACCCTACTCCCCCGTCATCTCGTCGAGCAGCACCTGTATCTTGCGCCGGATGGCTTTCTGTGTCGTCTCCCGAGGGCCGGCGGCGTTGACGACAGAGAAGCCGAACTCCTTCGCCATGCTCCGGAACTCCTCGGCGATGCGGGCCTGGTAGAGGATGCAGCTATCGTAGATGTTGTCCGAGAGCTTCAGGTCCATTCCGGACTCCCAGTACGTCATGCCCTTGCCGTTGAGAATCCTCGGCATCAGCTTGTCTACCGTGATGTCGAGGTAGATGACAAGGTCCGGCACGAGTGCGAACCCGAACAGCTCGCGCACCCACCGGGGGTCGGCGCCACGGACCGCGTCGCGGGCGAAGGCGGTGTAGACGTATCTGTCGGCAACCACGACGAAGCCCGCCTTGAGAGCGGGTAGAACCTGGAGCTCGAGGCGGTCGGCGAAATCCGCGGCGTAGAGCAGGCTGAAGGTCCGCTCATCGAGCGTGTGGCCCTCCTTGGCGTTGGTGATGGTGGGCCCCATCAGCGGAGAGCGCGTCCAGCCGGTGTTGATGACACCGAAGCCCTGAGACTCGATCCAGGCGGACAGCATCTCGATCTGCGTGGATCGGCCTACGCCGTCCGTTCCTTCGAGGACGATCATGCGCCCGGGCAGCGTCTTCATGGTCTCGTACGGGAGCCCGGCGCCGAACCAAGTAACGTCTCTGTGCTTGCTCATCGCCGCTTCCCCTTCCACCTACCGGGCCCCAGCCCGCACGGGCACCCGGCTAACGCGCCGTGGGCGCTGGGCCCTGAGAGAGGCCAGGTAGTCGCCGATCCGGCTCTCGACGATGGCGCGCATCTCTTGCTGCTGTGCGAGAATAGGCCGGGTGCCGTCGATCACCGTCAGGCCGAACTCCTCAACCATCTCGTTGTACTCGCCGACGATCCGCCCCTGGAACAGCTCGAAGCTCTCGACAGGATCGTCCGCCAGCCCCAGGTCCAGGCCTGCCTCGTAGTGTTTGAGCTGTGGCCTGCCCACCAGGATCCGTTGAACCGACACGTCGGGCGTGATCTGGAAGTAGAAAGCGATGTCGGGCTTCGCCGCGAAGGAGTACATGCCGCGCACCCAGGAGCGCGAGACGCCGCGGGCCACGTCTCGAGCGAACGCCGTGTACATGTACCGGTCGGCGAGAACTATCATGCCGCCCTTGAGCGGCGGGATGATCGAGTACGTCATGCGCTCCGCGAAGTCGCAGCAGTGGAGGATGCTGAATGTCGTGGGGGTGAGCGCCTTCTTCTTCTTGCCGATCTTGGTGGTGTCTTTGACGAGCGCCGAGGAGTTCCACTCCGTGAAATGCACCGGGTGCCCCTCGCTCTCGAGGTACTTCCGCAACAGGTCGAGCTGGGTGCTCTTGCCCGACCCGTCGATGCCCTCCACGATGATGAGCTTCCCTGGGTAAGGGTGTGGCGTTATGTAGTCGTTGAGTGGCACGGGATGCGCACCTCCGTAGCGGCCGCCGCGCCGGTTGACTGATCGGCGGCCTTCACCAGGGCTTCGGCCGGCGACTCTCGGAACCCTTCCCGGAGCCGGCACGCTTCACGTTGTCGGGCACGTCCGCGCTCTCCCACTCGAGGAGCGCGATCTTGTAAGGTACGGCGGCTCGTCCGCCCCCGTATCCTCCCCACCCGCCCCTGGCAAGCACCCGATGGCATGGCACGAAGGGCGCGAGCCAGTTGCGCGCCATCGTGTTGCCCACGGCCCGCGCGGCCCCGGGTCTGCCGCATGACGCGGCCACTTCGCCATAGGTGCGGGTCTCGCCGAGAGGTATCCTGGCGACCTCGCGAAGCACCGCCGCGGCGAACTCCGGAACGCCCTCCAGGTCGAGGGGGAACTCAGGGAGCGGCGTGCGCTTGTCGCAGTAAGCCGCGACGGCCCCGGCTGCACGCTGCGATAGTGGTCCCTCATTGAGGCCCTCACCGCCTACGGCGCGGAGCGCCTCCCCGCGGCTTTCGACGGGAAACGTGGCCGCGACAATGCCCCGCGGCGACGCGGAGACGGCCACCCACTTACCCCTGGCCGGACGCGCGGCGGCCTCGGTCGGTTGTGACCTCGTCATGGCTGGTGATGTCCTCCTCACGCGGCACGGGCGCACGGTCCGCGCGGCGCCCCACGCCAGCGCCCGGCGGGCGCAGACGGTGCAGTATCTCATCCGCAAGCTTGGTCGTGATGCCGGGCACCGCGGCGACCTCGTCGACTGTGGCCGAGCAGAGCGCGCCCACCGACTGGAAGCGCTCGAGCAACGCCCGCTTCCGCTTCGGTCCGACGCCGGGTATGTCATCGAGGACCGATCTGGTCTGCGCCTTCGACCGCCTCTGCCGATGGTACGCGACAGCGAAACGGTGCGCCTCGTCGCGGATGTGCATCAGCAGCGCGAGTGCCTCGCCGCGTTCGTCGAGGATGACGGGCGACCCCCGACCCGGCACGTATACCTCCTCGTTGCGTTTCGCCAGAGCGGCAAGCGGAAGGTTCAGCCCGAACTCGCGCATCACCTCCAGCGCGCAGCCGAGCTGACCCTTGCCGCCGTCGACCACCACCAGGTCAGGGGGTTCCGTCGCGAAGCGCTCGTCAGCCATCCGCTCGGGCGCGAAGCGGCGCCGCAGTACCTCCCGCAGCATGGCGTAGTCGTCGGGTCTTCCCGCTCGCCGGATGCTGAACATGCGGTACTCGCCGGAGTCCGGACGACCTTCGTGGAAGACGACCATCGAGCCCACCGACTCACGTCCGTGGAGCGTCGAGATGTCATAGCACTCGATGCGGCGCGGATCGGTGTCCAGGGCGAGAGCTTCGCGGAGGGCGCTCGCGCGGGACAGCCCGCGCTCGCGATTGGCCCTGTCCGCCTCGACGGCAGCGGCCGCGGTCTGGAGCGCGTTCTCGCGCGCGAGCTCGACGAGCCGGCGCTTCTCGCCGCGCTTAGGGACGAGCACCGCGACGCCGGCGCCTCTGCGTCGGGCGAGCCACTCGAGGATGATCTCCAGGTCCTGGGGTTCGGACTCCACGAGCACCTGCCTCGGGATCAGCGCGGCACGCTCGTAGTACTGCTCCAGGAACTGGCCCAGTATCTCGCTAGTGTCCCTGCCCGCGGCTTGGCGCAGCACGAACGCCTGCTGATCGACCAGGCGGCCGACCCGGACGAACATGACCACGATCGTGGCGGTGTCCTCGTCCTCGCAGGGCAGCGCCACCCCGATCACGTCGTAGTCGGACAGATCGGTCGAGATCGCCGCCTGCCTCTGCGCGGTCTCCTCAATGGCCCTGACCCGGTCGCGGATACCGGCCGCGTGTTCGAACTCCATCGCGTCCGCGGCTACCTGCATGCGCTGCTTAAGGTCGCGCAGCACCTCATCGGTGTGGCCGCCAAGGAAGCGAGCGACGTG
>Ga0315280_10000921_pt1 | contig 53127 bp, 56 predicted proteins | sample YL17G06_40_MG_FD_203697 | JGI IMG/M metagenome (GOLD analysis project Ga0315280, IMG submission 203697) | Sediment microbial communities from Yellowstone Lake, YNP, Wyoming, USA - YL17G06_40 | ecosystem: Environmental > Aquatic > Freshwater > Lake > Sediment | place: USA: Wyoming | collected... | reverse complement strand
AATATCTGACAAAGAATTAAAAGAAGTAAACCTAACAATTGAGAAATTTCATGGAGAATGGAATTATACAATTAAACCTAATGAAAAAGTCTAAATTTACCTATGTTATTTTGTTACAATTACTAAGGCGGCTGTTGGGAGTCCCGGGCTACAGTTCCTATGTAGCAATTCCGATAGATCCAAATCTTTATGTAAATTTTGACATAACGATACGTATTTACCCCAAGCCACCCTATCCATCACGGAATGAAAACAAGAACCCGGGCAGTATATCAAGATGGAGTCTTGCGGCCCTTGAATAAGCTAAATCTGAGGCAGGGCGAAGAGGTCGAGATCGAGATCACTAACGCCGTTCGCAGGACTAAAGGCATCATCAAAATAGACCATGAGCTGGGCAAGGAAATAGCGGAAAGCGACGAGCTATCCAGTCTGGAGAGCTAGATGCTTGAAGAGATCCCGGCCAGAAGCAGACTTTTTATTGATTCAAATATATTTATCTATCATTTCCTCGATCTTTCGGAGGACTGCTCTAATCTGCTTGAAAGGCCAGAAGGCGCTGGGGACCGCAGGCCGATGCCCTCCGCGTCAAAATTTCTGTCTCACTAGAGCCGCTCCTGAACTGGTCGGGATCAAGCGGGAGGTCGCGGAGCGCAGAGACGAAGATGACATTTATAAAATCGAGAGGACTCATCGCAGTATTGCACGAAGTCATTCTGCAATCAATCTGCTGCAATTTCATGATCTGAGATTCTTCTAAGGATGTCTCTCACCGGATAACATTTTAACCGAAGCAGTTCCATAGGCTAATTGATGAAAGCCAAGGCCCGAGCCGAGAGTCCGGATCTCAAGCGCATCATCAATGGATCCAGCGACCAGTGCGAGGAGGCCTACCAGCCCAGGACAGCACTGGGACGCAGGCTGATGTCCATTCGCGCGAAGATAATTGCCTCTGGAGAGCCTCTTCTGAACTGGGAGGAGATTGAGAAGGTGGTTGCCGAAGGGAGAGGCGAGGCTGAGTGAGCTCAAAGAGGACTTTCATCGACTCAGGGGTACTCATTGCGGCTGCCGCAATATCTGCCGGGGCGGAAGAGCTGATCACAACGGAACGAACGAGTAAGCCTCTATTCAGAACAAAAGAAGTCCGAATCGTTTCTCTCCAATAATAATGCCAAGCTTCTCAATTCAAGTGATTTGTCAGGGAGATGCTGCGGCTCGCGCCTTCTATGCCAAACGCAAGCTGGCGCTGGCCCTGCGCATGCGCACGCGCCAGGATTTCTTCAGGGAGGATCTGGAGAGCGGGGAGCTGGAGCCGGATCGAGGCGGAGGAGGCGGCCTGAGGATCTGATATTCCCCCGGATAAGGTTTTGTGCAAGAAGAGCTGACAGGAGGCCCGCGCGGCCGGGGTCGCGGCTACTGATAAGAAATCCATAGACAGTTCAATTATTTATTCCAATAACGCCAAAATGCTCTTCATGCCCATTCTTCGAGAAGACAAGGACCTGAAGAGCGCCCTTCAGAGCTGCCGCACCATCTGCGTGGTGGGCATCTCGCCCGATCCCTACAAGCCCAGCTACTTCGTCTCCGACGTCCTGAAGAGCCGCGGCTTCAAGCTATACTTCGTAAATCCGAACTATGCCGGCCAGACCATTCTGGGAGAGAAGGTCTACGCCTCCATCCGTGACATCCCGGATGAGATCGACATCGTGGACGTCTTCAGACGGCCCTCCGCCGTGCCCGCCCTGGCGGAAGAGGCCAAAGAGAAGGGCTTCAAGATCTTCTGGATGCAGCCGGGCACGGAAAGCCCGGAGGCCATAAAGAAGCTCGATAAGGAAGGCTTCAAGATCGTCGCCGGAAGATGTGCCAAGATTGAATCCACCAGATTGCTTTAAGATTAATTTTTTTGAAAGTTTTTACTCTCGGAGAACGCATCAGCGGATGGAGAGCGCTATCTTCTCCCCGGCTGACGCGCCCGCGGTCTTCGCGGCATCAGCCATATTGCGGGCCACCTCCAGCTGGCCGTCAGGGCTGATAAGGGCCAGCCATTGTCCATTTGCGACGTCGCCGTAGGTGGTGGCGAAGACGGCGTCGAAGCTCTGGTTGCCCACCGCTACGGTCAGACCACTGCCGTGCGCTATTCCCGCCTCATCCGCCAGCCTTTCCGGTATATTGGTCATCAGGTTTCCGTAGCGATCGACGTGAACTATGGTGCCCGTGATCCAAGATCCATTTATTCCCGGCCGGGCTACCGCAAGCCTCACCGGATCTCTTATCTCCGGCCCCACCTCCTCGGGCGGAACGCCTCCGGCCAGGCGAGCTGCTACCGGCCCAAAGACATAAAATCCCCGGAAGGTGGCAGACTCATTCCCCTGGCTCATCAGGCTGCGGTTTGTGATCTGGTAGGCATGGGCCAGGCCCAGATCGTCCATTACTTCCGTGAAAAGACCGTTGTCAGGCCCCACGAACAGCTTGCCGTCGGAGGTCTCCAGGACGATAAACCTTCTGTCCTTCTCCGATCCCGGATCCACCTCACCCACGAAGACCGTCCCCGCAGGATACCTCTTTGCCGCCTTGGCCAGAATATACGATCCTTCCGCGATATCGAAGGGCTTTACCTCGTGGCTGATCGTGGATATCCTCACGGAAGGGTTGGCGCTGTAGATCGAGCCCTCCAGGGCTCCTGCGTAATAGTCCGCGCTGCCGAAATCAGATAGAACTGCCACCATCTCCAGGAGAGGGCGGGAGGCATCGGTGGCAGGCTCGGAAGCCATCCCCGGAAAGGAGATGGATATCGCCGGCAAGGCCAGCAGAGCCACTAAAGTAATCGTAGTAATCGTATGATTTCTTATCATATTTTTCCGTCAGGGGATTTATTTCTCTGCCAAATCCTCTAAGGACCGCAGGATTATCAAATTTTTGGCCTTCCTTTGCGCCATCCGAGCTGGATCTAGCTGGATCTACCTGTTGGATGGTCTCAGATGCGCTACGGGTGGAGTCCATGAGACTTCCGTAACCGATTGGAAAAGAAAAACATTCATATTCTTTAGAGAAGATAATATTATCAAAACTCTTGGGAAGGCCCCCGGCCTTTTGAGGCCATGCTGGCCGGGGTGAGCGCAGGTCCTCCAAAGATCTGATCTTTCTGCAAATGGGAAATTTGATGTGAGCCAAATCGAATTGATGCCAGAATCAATCCAGGCAGATCGCTTCAAAATATATTTTAGACATCAATATTTTATCAGCAAAAGCTAAATAGCCTGCCTGGCAGTACTCATGATCGATGTTCTCCGGCTGGGATGAGTTTCGCCTGATCAATAAGGAGCTTGCCGAACTGGCCAGGAGCCTGCCCCAGTCTGACCTTGGCGAGGTCATTGCTTACATCCTCTCTGCACCCGGAAAGAGGGTCAGGCCTCTGATCCTGATCCTCTCCGCTAAGGCTTTGGGCGGGACGGCATTCGAGGCGATGAACGCGGCTCTAGCCATCGAACTGGTTCACGCCGCGTCCCTGGTGCACGACGACATTCTGGATTGCGGGATGGAACGAAGGGGCTCTCCCAGCACCCTGGAGCGGTTTGGGTCCGAAGCCTCTCTGCTCGCGGGCGACTATCTCATCTCCCGGTCCATTGAGCTGATATCTCACTACAGCCAGCCGGTCATCAGCGCTTTCGCCAAAGCCTGCATGAGCATGTCCGAGGGGGAGATGCTGGATCTGTCCAGCACCTGCTCGCCCCAGGAGTATTATCAATGCATCTTAAAGAAAACCGCCTCGCTCTTCGCCGCCTCGGCCAAGATAGGCGGGCTCATAGCCAGCGCTTCAGAGGAGGACGTGGCCAGGTTTGAGAGCTACGGGATGAACTTGGGGCTCGGCTATCAGGTTCTGGACGACCTGGAGGAGTTTTTAGGGATAGATCAGGGAAAATCTTCTCAGAAGACTTCTGTAACCCTTCCCCGGATCTACAGCAGCCAGCACCCGGATGATGCTGCCCGGCAGATGTGCATCGGAGTCGTCGATGATCACAGCTCCAAGGCCAAGAAGGCTCTCTCTGAGTCTTCGGGCAGAGAGGAGATGAAGGCCCGCCTGGAGAGCATCGTTGACGAGATGACGTGCCGAGGATTGCAGAGATGCAGATCGCAAAAAAGCCTCTGCTGAGGATCGAGGCATCAGCAGAAGGAAGAGGCATCCTGTTCACCCCCAGGGGCCCTCTGGCTTCTCTGGCAGGGCCGGTCATCAGCAGGATCAATAAGGTCTTTGCCGATGAAAAGCCCATTCATTCCGGCCCGGACAGGTTCATCTTCTCCACCTGGATTCCGCCCGCTCCCAGCCCGGCCTTCGATCGCATGCTCTCCGCCCAGGTGGGAGCTATGACCAGACGCCCGGTTCCGGATCAGTTTTCCATAGCCATCATGAGAGCATGTCCAAACGACTGCATTCACTGCAGCGCGCCCTCCCGGCAGGGAGAGATCCTGGAGGGCGAGATCATCAAAAAGGCCATTGGCGAGGCGCTGGGGATGGGATCTTACCTCATCACCTTCGACGGAGGCGAGACCATGCTGCGCAGGGATCTGCCCGCCCTCGTCTCCTTCGTGGACCAGCGGGCCGTCGCCACAGCCTTCAGCAGCGGCTACCATCTTTCGCCCGAACTCGCAAAGCAGCTCAAGCAGGCCGGGCTTTACGCCGTGCGCATCAGCATCGACAGCCCCTTCCAGGAGGAGCACGATCGCGTGCGGGGCCGCATGGGCGCCTTCCAGGATGCTCTCTCCGGAGCGAGAGCAGCCCTCGAAGCTGGCCTGCTGGTGGACCTCTTCATGGTCACTTCCCCTCACAACATCGACCATCTGGAGGAGGCCTTCGCCCTGGCCGCAGAGCTGGGAGCGCATGAGCTTTCCCTCTACGAGATCGTGGCTGTGGGCCGCTGGTCCTCCCATGAAGACGAGGTGCTCTCCGCAAGAGATGTGGATCGGCTGGAGCGCTTCCACAAAGAGAAGAATCGGAGGGAGGGGCCTCGAGTTACGGCTTTGCCCTACCTTCTCAGCCCGGAGATGTTCGGCTGCTTTGCCGGCCGAAGGTGGATCCACGTGGACGCCGCAGGTGATGCCCTGCCCTGCGCCTACATGCCCCTCAGCTTCGGCAATATAAAACAGAAGAGTCTAAAGGAGATTTGGAAGACGATGTCGAGGTACGGGTGGTTCTCCGGCCGATGCTCCTGCCAGATGAGAGACCCCAAGTTCAGAGAGGCACACCGCCGGATCCTCTGAGGTTCAAAGCTTTGTTGAAGACGTCGCCCAAAATGTCACAGCCACCGGAACCATAGCGGGAAATAAGCTGAGCCTGGATGTACTCACCAGCGACCTGTCTCTCTTTCGCCTGAAGCTGACCATGAGCGGCAAATCCCTCTCGGGAGACTACCATGCCTTCAGCGCCACCCTTGTACCCTGGACAGGGATTGCTATGGGAAACATCCAAGCATAATCCAGGAAAATCCATTAAGCTTATTATTGAGGATCAACGCTTTAAGGATTGGCTCTTACAAAGGCGGCTCGAAAGGGCTTCATGCGTTTAAGCGCCACATTAAATTGGAGGTTCAGGATAAATGAAATTTAAACGACTAATCCTAACATCTTTGATTCTGCTGGGATTTTTTGCAGCGAATACGCAGGCAATCCAGGACGCTGCCACGGTAACAGTAGGCCAAGGCGAATCTCTTGCGGACAAGCTCCTCGATTCCAGCCTGGGTGCGGGAGTATATTCAAACAGCCAGGGGATGGCACCAACTCCCCAGAAATCCAGAGAGCTTCAAAAGAACAAAACTACGCTCGATTGGGAGATGCCCAGCAGCCTCGCCGGATTTGGCAGCAGCGCTAAATCATCCCGAGACAAAGCTGAGACGATGAGCAATGAAACCGCGTCGGGTGATGAAACATCTGCCACCAACCAGTCAGAGCTGTCGCCTTCCGAACCGGCAGTGGCATCCGCTGGTGGAAGCTGGTCCTTTGAGCTGAACGATAGCTCGAAGAAGTATGCGAGCCTCGCTCTCTTCCAAAACGGTAAGTACGTCTACGGAGTGGGAAACATGAGGGAAGGCAACAACACCCACCAGGTGGCGGCGTCGGGATCAGTTCAGGACGAAACGATGGACCTGGACATAATCTCCTTGGGGACCATCAGCCTCTACAAGCAGGCGCTCCACCTGAACGGAGATTCAGCCTCTGGGGACTATCAGGCGTTTTCCGCAAGCGGAGATACCTGGACGGGAAGCGCCGAAGGTCTGAGGATCGCACCTCAGGAGTAACTCAAGACCAATGTCGGAGGCTCCGACTTTGATTTTTTTTACCTTCTTGAAAGGATAAGCCTTAAACCTCTGAAGTGCGTTTATGTGAATGGAGGTATTAGGAGAATGGGATTTCGAAATGTGGTAATAGCTTTGGCCTTGATCGGATGTCTTAGTGCAACGGTATTCGCCGAAGGACCGCAGAACCAGATCGTCGAGCCGCAGTCTCCGGGAGAGGATATGTCAGGCAGTGTGATTTTGAACGATTCCGATTTATCTTTCCGGAACGAGAGCTTATTTTTCGTCAGAAAGGACACGGGTATGAGCCCCAATGTGCCCGCAAACGGTGTAAGGACGCCGGTTGGGATCATCCAGGGACTGGGAATCGCACCCGCTGCGGGAAGCTGGTCTTTTACCCTGACTGACACCGCCACCAGGTACCTCAGGCTCGACCTCTACCAGACCGTGGATGCAGTCTTCGGCTCCGGAGAGCTGATGGACAGGGGAACCACCGCCCAGGTCACCGCGGGAGGAACTGTGCTGGGAGACAGGCTGTCCTTGTACGTGACCCCCATAGGCACCCAGAACCTCTACCGCTTCAGCTTGACCATAAAGCCCGGCTCCATGGACGGTGACTACATCTTCACTGCGCCGGGAATAACTCAGCCGGGGGTGGCTTTCGGAAGCCTGGTAGCACCTCAGGGAACTGCGGGGCAGAACCAATAGGAATGCTGAAATCTGCGCAATTTTTGCATTCAAGGCTGACTGGACATTCCCAGGATGCCTTTTTTATCCTCATATTTCCCCAAGAAGGCTTTTTTGGATAACTTGCATCGCCGAGGATTACTATTATTAATATCATCTGCTATTTTCGATAGAGGGTTAGCAGACATGGCAACAAATCGAATGCTCATAACAGTCTTATTATTCATCTCCTTGGCCACTTTGGCCAGCTCGCAGGGGTACATGGGAACCGTCTCCACAGGCACGGGAATAGTGCCTCCTTTGACCGTCGGTTTGGGCTCAACTTCTGGCGCCAATGTGGGGGCGTTGTCCTCCCAGGCAAACCTCACCGGAAGCTGGTCCGTCGATCTGAAGGGCCAGCAGATCAGGCACCTCGATCTGCAGATACTTCAGGAAAGTGATCTGATTATGGGGTATGGCCAGATGACTGCCGACGGCAACAGCCAAAGTGTGGCCGCGGCTGGCTCTGTAGCCGGGGACAGGCCGACCGTCTTCATCTCCCTCCTGGACAGGCCGGAGGTTTTCAGGCTGAAGCTCTCCTCCTCGGGAACCGCCCTTGCCGGAGAGTATGACACCCTTTCAGCAGCAGGAGATCGCGAGTCCGGGACAGTGACGGGAAGCATGGTCCTTGCTGTCAAGCAGAATAATCCGACTGCTCTCGGCACAGCCGCCAATCCCAGCGCAACCGAGGGAGCATATGTGGGATCTAATGCCAAAAACCTGGGTGATCTGAGCAGCTCTGAAGGCCTAACAAAAAGCAGGAGCTCCTACCAGAGCACCACTGGCCAGGGCATTACAACCTCTGATGGGACCACGACCACCATCAGCTAAGGATAGGGCGCGAAAGATCCTGGGGCAAGCTTAAATCTCTTGGGGGTTTCTATCCGGAGACGAGGGATTCGAGACGAGAGGCCAGATAGCGATATTCATTCTATTCCTTGCTGCTTGCTCTCCTGCGGCGGCCAAATGCGGCAGCGGATCTTCGGGAGGAGCCTCCTATAACTTTATGGGCGACTCGGCCGTCGACATCAGCATGGATAGTTACGATGAGTTCGTCAGAAATAATATTCAGAAGAGCTCAGTCGATCTCCCTGCCGCCAAGGCGGCGGCACAGAGCAGGCTCGGCTTGGATTTAGGAGACCAAAGTCACATCGATCTCATCCTTTCCCAGGTAGGTGGAGAGCTCTCCGGCTTGGGAAACATGACTTGGGCCAATCAGACAGAGCAAGTAAAGGCTACGGGCTCGCTACGGGGGAACAAGCTGTCTCTGGAGGTCGCCACCTTGAGCAACATGATCTACAAATTCGACCTGGCAAAAAAAGGCAGCGCGGTGCTGGGAGACTACAGCCAGATCGATCCGGAGGGAAGGAAGCTCAGAGGAATCGCAGATGGCAGATGGGAGACCTGAAAAGGAGATTTTGAGGCGCGAGCTGCACCTCACATCTTCGTCCCCGGACTGAACCTCTTCATAAGCCGCTTCATATTCATCTTGCCCATGCCGCCCTTCATGCCCTTTATTGCCTTTTGCATGGCCTGGTGAGACTTGAGAAGCTCTCGGACCAGATCCGGAGACGCACCGCTGCCGCGAGATATGCGCTTGATGCGCGAGGCGGTTATGGTCTTCGGATCCTCCAGCTCGGCCTCGGTCATGGAATCCATGACCACTCGATACTTATCCAGGCGGTCCTTGGTCATCTGATATTCTTTATCCGACAGCTCGAAGCCCAGGCCGCCCATGGGCAGCATCTGCATGATCTGCTTCAAGGGCCCGAGCTTGTTCATGGCCTCCATCTGCTGGTACATGTCCTTGAGGGTGAACTTGCCCCGCATGAGGGATTCGACATCCACTTCCTGCTCGGTCTGCGCCTCCTGTGCCCTCTCGATGAGCGTCTTGATGTCGCCCATTCCCAGCAGTCGCGAGATGAAACGATCAGCTTCGAACTTCTCCAGGTCGGCAGGAGTCTCTCCCACGCCGATGAAGGCCACGGAGGTCTTTGTCTCCGCCACCGCGGAAAGCGCTCCGCCGCCCTTGGCTGTGCCGTCCAGCTTGGTTATGATCACGCCCGTGATCTGCACGGCCTCGTTGAAGGCGCGAGCTTGCTCCGAGGCCTGCTGGCCTATGGCCGCATCCATCACCAGGAGCTTCTGGTCGGCATTGACCACGGCATGTATATCCTTCATCTCCTGGATCAGATTGGCCTCCAGTGCATGCCTTCCTGCGGTATCGACGATTCTGACATCGTACCTCTTCGCGGCCTCCAGCCCGGCTTTGGCCACGGCGGGCGCATCGAGATTGCCCTTTTCGCCGTAAAAGAAGATGCCCTGCTTCTCGCAGAGGGCCTTGAGCTGGTCATAGGCTCCGGCGCGGAAGGTGTCGGCGCAGATCACAGCGGTGCGCAGCCCCTTCCTCTGGAAGAAGGTGGCCAGCTTTGCCGCAGTGGTGGTCTTTCCCGAGCCCTGCAGGCCCACCAGCATGATATTCTGCTTCTCCAGAGGTATGTCGGAGCCGCGGCCCACCAGGGTGATGAGCTCCTGGTAGACGATGTTGATGACGTGCTCCCTGGGGTTCATCCCCGCCGGCGGCTTCTCATTGAGCGCCCGTTCCTTTATGGTATTGGAGAGCTGCATCACCATCTTCACATTCACATCCGCCTGCAGAAGAGCGCGCTGAATCTCCCGCACGGCCTCATCTACCAGGGCTTTGTCGATCTTATTCGCCGACGCAATCTTTCGCAGGGCATTGCGCAGCGATCCGCCTAAGTTGTCCAGAACCATAATGCTTCAAAATTAAGGCATCTTGCAAACCATATAAGAATGTTCCTTGCTGAAAAGCGAAAGACCCAAAAGAGGCCTCGCAGATGAGGACGGTTACAGTTTCGGGAAAAGTGTTGTGTTATCAGACCTGCTTTCCAGAAGAGGAGTCCAGAAGGGGTCTCCTTCCCACCATCAGAGCAATGCCAAGGTACTGCCAGAGCACATTCACCTGCGAAAATCCGGCTTCCTTCCACCACTCTGCCTTCTTTGCCTTGCTGCAATAATAGTGAACCTCCTTTTCGACCCTCAGTCCGGCCACAAAATCCGAGAGCTTTGGGTCAAGCCCTCTCCTTTGGTCTTCCATCTCCTCATAGAACCATTCTTGCATATCGCTTCCCTCTTCCGCGTAGCCTTCTATGGCGATGAGCCAGCCGCCCGGCTGCAGAAGCCGAAAGCATTTTTCGATCACCGACCGGTAGCGATCGAAGGGAAGGTGCTCTAACACCAGCGTGGAGATGACGGCGTCATACTCTGCATTGCCTAGACCCTCATCCCAGCCCTCCCGGGAGATATCCGCTACTCTGTATCCCGCTTGAGCGGCCTTGTCGATCTTACTTTGGGCTATATCCATCATCTCTTTCGAGCCGTCGATGAGAAATATCCTGGCGGAAAGCTTCTCTTGCACGGCCAGGGAGGCATTGCCCGTTCCGCACCCCAGATCGATGATCAGGGCGTTGGGCTTCAGATATCGTTCGCAGGCTTTTGCCACCATATCGAGCATGTCCCGATAATGAGGAACCACCGAGGACTGATAGACATCATACATGCGGGCATGCTCATCGTAGCATGAAACCGTGGAGTCTTCTGACATCATCTTCAAAAATACCTGCAAGGCTTTCGGTATTTAACTCTACCTTAAACCCGTCAAAGGAGCAACCAGTAGACCAGCACGTTCATGGCCGTCAGGGGCACGCCCACGCGTGCGAACTCCAGGAAGGTGAGGGTCTCGCCGCTCCGCTCTGCATTCTGGATGATGATCACGTTGCTCGCTGCGCCCAGGATGAAAAGGTTGCCGGCGATGGTGCTGCCCGCTGCCAAGGCCATGAGCTCCTGAGCGGAAGGGTTGACCAGCAGAGGCTGACAGAGGGCCACGAAGGGCACATTGGAGATGAGCTGGCTGAAGATGACGCTCAAGGCCAAGATGGCTGGAACGGATGTCAGATCCGCCTGGGAATTTGCCATGAGCGACTGGAAGATTCCCGACCTCCAGACGCATTCCATCAATACGAACATAGCTGCAAAGAATATCAGAGTGCACCAGTCGATCTTGCGCATAACCTCCCATCTTCTCGAGCTGAAGAGGAGGATGGGCAGGGCGGATATCAGGGCGATGTAGGTCAGCCTGAACTCGGCTCCTATGCCGAGGCTGACCGCTGCTACTTTTGCGAAGATCAATACTAGGAGAAGAATGAAGGATATCTCGCAGAGAAAGGCAAGATCCGGGTCCTCAATCTGCTCAGGGCGAATCTGCAATGGCTTCCTCTGGAATTGATCTTTGTAGAAGAACTTGAGCAGCAGATAGGCCAGCAGCAGGTTTGCCACTGTGGGCAGGAGCAGGAACTGCAGGAAGACCGAAAATGGATCGGCAAGGTTCCCATTAACGGCAATCATGAGATTTTGGGGATTGCCGATGGGGCTCATGGCGCTGCCTATGGTCACAGCGAAGGCCAGGGATAATAGTAGCAGCTTGGAGGATATTCTTAGAGTTCGGGCGAAGTACAGCATCAGAGGCGTTCCGATGATGGCCAGGGTATCATTCATGAGCAGGGCTGAGAGGAGACCGGCACCAAAGAGGATCAGGAGCAAGAGCTGGTCCATGGTCTCTGCTCTGCGAAAGATGTGGTAGGATAGGTGAAGGAGATAGCCGCTCTCCTGCATGGACTCACCAATCACGAACATCCCTGCCAGGAAGATCATCACATCCAGGTTGACGGCCCCGGCGGCATCATAGGGCGAGATCTGGCCGGTGAGGAGGACCACTATTGCCCCGAGAAGCATTATCTTCCAGATCTCGATCTTGAGATCGCCCACCTGTCTGACGGCGACGAGAATCAGAACAGCAGCCAGAGATATGGCGGATATATTTGCAGCTTCGAACATCTGGATCTGAAATCCTTGCACTCCATTGGCGCGGCTTTTTCGGCCAGCACAAGGCACCTGCATTTTAAGATCTGGGAGATATAGTTTTCTCTGGCCGGGAGAGTCCTGGACTAGGCCATGAAGATCACCCGCAAAAACGTGGCCGACGTGCTGGAAGGTCTGCCGCCCCAGAAGATGCACTGCTCAAACCTGGGAGCCGATGCGCTGCACGCGGCCATCAAGGACTACTGGGTGAAGATCGAGAAGATCAAGCCGGAGGAGGCCAAGCCTGCGGAGGAGAGTCACGAGGGGAAGAGCTGTGGGACGTGAGTGATGATGGGGTGGGCAAGGGCGTGCTGAAGCGGAAGAGGCCTTAGGTAAGAAAGGGACTCTGCCGCAATATTTTATACTATCATCTGGGCCGGATCAACGATTGGCCAGCATCAAGAATGCTTGCTGAAATGCTTGCATTCTCCTCATTTTGTCGATGCTATTCTTGCCCGATAGGCTTGATCCTCAATCGCCATCCAGCAAAGCCATGAATTTCCCGCTCGATGGTGGTGGGGGGTCTTAAATGCAATGGATCTCCGGTTCTCGACCGGCTCAGTGGGGCGGCAGCAGTTCTCTCGATCAAGCCGACATCAGAGTTGATCTATTTTTATCTCTGTGATTGCATTGTTGTCTGTTGCCCCGATCGCCGCAATCCAAGCTCGGTTGGCTTTCGTTTGGAGCTGGATAACTGGGATTTGTTGGGATTGGGTTTTATTTTAAGTTGCATCTCCTTCGACACAGATCCCACAGGGATTTTGTGAGAGGGGACGAGAATGACGATGTCTTAATAGATTCATGCATTAAGTGAGGAGCGAAGATTCAGGAAAATGGTGGATCACTGATTCTCGACGGTGGCTTTTAGATACTTTGCGATACTATTAAATGGGAGGTGACATATGAATCCGTATGCCAACAGGTACCTGCTCATCTTGCCTTGCTCAAAGCAAAAAAAGCAATTAGACAATGTGGCAGCTATCGATTTATATGATGGCCCTTTTTATAGGATTACTAGAAAGCACGGTTCAAAGAACATCGATATACTAATAATCTCTGCCAAATATGGTTTAATAGAATCTGATGAATTAATATCCTATTACGACAAAAAGATGACTTCGGAAAGCGCAAGAGAGATGTCTAAGGAGATCCGATTAAAATTAAAAAGAGTATTTGCAGATAATAAATATAAAGAAATTTTCATAAATTTAGGGAAGATTTATATGCTTGCATTAGAGGATAGCAGAGACATGCTTGAGGGGAGTAATGCTTATTGGTCTAGCGGAAAAATAGGTGAACGAAACCACCAACTCAAGCATTGGCTAATCTCAATTAAATCTAGAGAGGATGTTACTCCATGATAGCAGAGATTGAATTTGAAAGAGAAGTACTTAATATATTGCGGAGGGATATCAGTAGGGAGAATAACCCTGAACATAATGTCCCTATAGCTTCTCGACCAGATCAATCTTTGTTCATAGTGGCAGGCCCTGGAAGTGGCAAGACGACTGTGCTAGTTTTAAAAGTTCTTAAGCTTATTTTCGTAGATGATATAGAGCCCTCAAGCATCCTGGTTACAACATATACGCGCAAAGCAGCGTTTGAATTAAGATCCAGAATTTTAGGCTGGGGGGATCGATTAAGGCAAGCTTTGGTCAGTAATGAAGCATATTTGCAGATTAGACCTGAATTGGAGGAATTGGACTTCAATGGAGTTAAGACTGGAACGCTGGATAGCATTTTAGAAGAGACACTAGGCGATAATCGAGATCCAGGGACACCTCCACCAGTAGTTATCGAAAATTTTGTAGCTAATTCACTTATGTTAAATCCGGGCCTTTTTAATCAGGATCGGCATAATAATGTACATTTAGATAGTTACCTGCTCCATTTGCGCGAAAATGACAGATTTGGATATGATATTCAGAAAAAGTGCAAGTTATTGAAAGATCTAAATGATAGATTTTATCATGATCAAGTTAATATTGAACAATTTAGAGAAAGACAACCGTTAGAAGGCGGGCGTATCGCATGTGATGCAATAGCCGATTATAATCAAGAGCTAGAAAATAGGCTCCTTTTTGATTTTTGTAAACTCGAAAATGAATTTCTGAGGCAGTTACGAGCCGGTAACTTAGAAGGATTTTTGAGTAATATTCGGTTTATTTTAATAGATGAATACCAAGACACGAACTTATTGCAGGAACAAATATATTTTGGTTTAGGGAGATCCGCGATAGATAATAATGGAAGCATTACGGTTGTTGGCGATGATGATCAATCTTTATATCGTTTTCGTGGGGCAACGGTTGATTTGTTTCGAGACTTTCCACAGAGACTTCGTGCTCAAATGGGAATTGATACACAAATTTGCTATTTATTGCGCAATTATAGATCAACACCGAATATAGTCAATTTTTGTAATCAATTTATATTATTAGACTCTTCCTTCCAGGATGCACGTGTTATCGGTAAGCCTGTGATCCATCCAAGCAGACCAGGTACTTTCTTGAATTACCCAATAGTAGGTATTTTTCGAAATAATATCAACGTTCTAGCTAGAGATTTAGCCAATTTTATCAATCAAGTCATTCATGGGAATGGCTACCCTTTGAATGACTCTCAAAGAGGTCAATACACAATCAGAGTTAACCAAAGAAATGGATCAGCTGCAGATATCGCTATACTATGCAGTTCTCCTCTGGAATTGGGTAACAACAATAAGACAAGACTGCCTCTATTGCTGCGTGATAATTTGGGACAGTTTAATCCACCAATATCGATTTTTAATCCACGAGGGCAAAATCTTGCAAGAATCCCCGAAGTAATGATACTTTGTGGTTTAGTGTTGGAGTGTATAGACCCCAATGCATTAGTACAAAATCGCATTGATAACCTACCTCAGAATGCTGCCGTAACTTTCCAGAACTGGAGGCTTACAGCCCGTGATTATCTAGGCAATTTAAATCCATTAGACAGCGGGAATTTAACGCGATTCATAAGGGCATGGCAAACTAGGGAACCTCTACGGAGGACAAGTTGGGATGCAAGAGAGATAGCATTAATCGATTTAATATATAAATTAGTGACATGGATACCTGATATGCAGGATGATATAGAAGGCTTGGTGTATCTTGAAGCAATAACCCGAACGATAACACAAGCAGCGCTATTTTGTGATTTTAGAGCAACAATTGTTTGTGATAGGACTAATCAGGGTCTAGAACATGCATCTATTCGAGAAGCGATTCGTAAAATCTTTGCACCTATTGCTTTAGGAGCAATCGAGGTTAATGAAGATCTACTCGATACTTTGTCGAGAGATAGAGTAAATATTATGTCAATACACCAGGCAAAAGGGCTCGAATTTCCCCTCGTGATAGTGGATGTAGGTTCTGAATTTAAGACTGACCACCCGAAACAAAGATTCAAGCGTTTTCCTGAAAATGGTGGAGAAACTTGCACAATAGAAAATGATTTAAGACCGTATTCTCCGTTAGATTTGCCAGCTCGGTCGCCTAGAGATAGAGCTTTTGACGATTTAATAAGGCATTATTTTGTTGCTTTTAGCAGAGCGCAAGATCTTCTAGTATTGGTGGGTCTAAATTCGGTTATATCAAGAAGCATACCAAATGTGGCTATTGGATGGGATAGAACTAGGAATTGGCATTGGCGAGGGTTGAACAATATATTGTGTATATAGCTGGAGCAAAAATTATGACATTATCTTCACGGCCCAATCCATATATAATACCAGAATATAGTTTAACAGGGGATCTATTGGCGTATCTTACCTGCGGGCTTCAATATCGGTATCATAATAAAGGTTCTCTCCCACCCTCAACACCTGTCCAACTATGGTTTGGAGAATTCATCCACGGCGTAATGGAAGAAGCATACCGAGATTGGCGTGCTAATCAGCGAAGATTTCCCTGGACATGGGATCCGGAGATACGTAATATTGAATTGCAGATAGATAGGAGATTAAGAGCTAGAGGACTAAACCCCCCGGCAAGGCTATTCTGCCCGTTTAGCACAGCGGATACAACTCAAGGATTATGCCCCGATACTAATCATCCACACCAGCTTATTGCAAGCAGAAGAGCAGAACGCGCAATTAACACGTGGGGTTCTCACTTATTTCCTTTAATTGATGATTGGGAAGTAAGGTTAAAAGGCATAAGACCAATGCCTAATTTTCAAGAAGACATAAGCCGATCAAATTATTATGGCATAACAGGAATAATTGATGTAATAAGCTCTGTGAACCTTCAAAATGCTCCATCTGGTAATTTAGTTCTTCACTACTTACATAATAATGGGCAAATACAAGATGCAATTGCTAGTCTAACTACTCCTGAATATGAGATCATTATCGATTATAAAGGGATGAGGCGGCCACCATCAAATGATCCTAATAATCACACTTGGCAATACCATGAATGGCAACTGCTAACTTATGCATGGCTTCGTTCAAGACAACCTCAATCAAGAAGAGTAGTTGCCGGATTACTTTTCTATTTTAATGAGTTAATTCCTCTCGCGGATGATATTGTCAGCTTGAAGAGGGAGATAACAAGAAATCAGACTGATGTAATACCAACAGGATTAGATATGCAAGCTGTTCAGAATTGGCGAAGAAGGTCTCAATTGCCTAAACTCTCGACGAATTTCAAAGAGCAAAGATCGATTAGAGTTATTCCAGTTGATGATAGATCAATAGATAGGAGTCTTGGCAGTTTTAATGATGTGGTATTAGGGATAGAAAACTCAGTATTAAGAGAAACAGGAGGAAATCCTATTAGGGATTGCTGGGTTAGTAATCCTGTAGAAAGAACATGCGATGCCTGCGATTTCAAGACATTTTGCCCTAATCCAGCGGCGACATATCTTCCCACAGTACCTTAAATTATGACATTAAAATATTTTTTGCCAGATTGGGAGGATAGATTAGATCCCGATTTTGATTTTATTAATGATAAATATTCTATAGGTCATGTCAAAAATCCTTATAAATACGATCATTATTGCCACCAGTTGTTAAATTTTCCACCATATGACGGGATTTTAATAAGTCTAAATATATTTCAATCAAAAATAAGGATTGATGATAATAATGGAATATATAAAATTAGGAATTGCGTAAACGTTAAAGACTATTTGAAGATCCCTAAAGAATCAAATTTAAAAGTTATGGGCGATTGTGGTGCTTTTAGCTACGTGGATAAGAATGAACCCCCAGCATCGTTCTACAATACCGAAAACATTTCCGCTATTTATGATAAACTAGGATTTGATTATGGTGTTTCAATAGATCATTTAGCAGTGGATTATATTCTTGTAAAAGATGAGCTGACTGGGAAAAGGAAAAAAAGGTTCTTAACAGAAAGTGAGAAAAAAACTAGAGTTGAAATTACAATCAGCAATGCAAGAAAATTTAAAGCGCTTTATGAAAAGAGCCAATTTGGCTTTATACCGATAGGAGTGGCTCAAGGATATGATATTTCTTCATATATAGATTCAGTTGATGCTCTAATAAATATGGGTTATAAATATGTAGGAATTGGTGCATTGATTCAATATAAATCAGAGTTTATTGTAAAGCTTCTAAAAGAGATAAAGCCATTTGCCAAAGATGCAAAGTTGCATTTATTTGGTGTTCTGAGACCGAAATGTTTGAAGGATTTTGAGAATTTAGGCGTATATAGTTTTGATAGCGCATCGTTTTTGAGAAAAGCATGGCTTAAATCAGCACAAAATTATCTCTCTTTGGATGGAAAATGGTATTCAGCAATACGTGTTCCCCAATCATCCAATCCAAGGCTAACTAAAAATGCTAATTTAAATGGTTTATCCTCCGAAGATTTAAAAAGAATGGAAAGAGAAGCCTTAACGGTTCTTGTTGAATATGACGCCGGAAATGTGACCATTGATCAAGCCTTAGATACTGTTCTGGAATACGATAATCTTCTTCTTCGTGGTTATAGCGATGTAAAAAATTTAAAGCCTAAATATTTACGTACACTTCAAGACAAACCTTGGAAAACCTGTAATTGCAAATTATGTAAAAAGTTGGGAATACAAATCATAATATTTAGAGGATGCAATCGCAATAAGCGAAGAGGTTTTCATAATGTTTGGGCATTTAGGGAATCGTATTATAGAGATTTAAACAAATCTGGATATCCATGAGTACCAGATTGCATCTCTGTCTCTTCAGCGCCTCCAGGACATCGATGCCGCTGGAGGCCGGCTTGCGATCCTCTGCGGATTGGCGAGAAGATGGCTTTTCTGCAGTCGCCCCCATGCGCACGCATGCCCGTGGCCGCGCGGGCGGGGCCGCAAGCGCCGGAGAGCCGCGCATGAGATCGCAACAGCTCGCTTTCGTGCAGCTTGGCATTGGCCCTGGCAGGAGATAAACAGACGGCAATACCGCCATCAATAAATCCGGATAGCCAAAATATTTAAGTCTTGGCTGTGATCTGCTAATTGCAGGTTTTACCAATAAAAATGATGTAGGAGAATCGGTTAATGAAATTTGCCCAGCTTGCTATGACGGGAATTCTGGCCCTGTTCTTGACTGCAACGACTGGCTTTGCAGCAGGAAACGTTGAGATAAAAGGTGCGACTGCAACCTTGGGCTTAGACGAGTTTACCTGGAACGCCCCCAATTTTGCTGGTTTTTACTATGATATCGACAAGAACATCGGCACCGAACAGATAACTCTTAGGCTTTTTGAATCAGATGGAGCTACTGCAGTTCTCAGTGATATGGCCGATGCGAATGGCTACCCGGGCGTAGTTTACATGACCACGGCCCAAATGAAGAATTTTAAATTCAAACCTTGGGGGGCTATCTGGTGATAGGCTTCCTGGGCGAGCCGTACTTTACTGGGTACAGCGATGCTGTCACCGCAGCCATGGAGGATGCGGGCACAAGCATGCCGCTTCTCTACGACAGATCTAAGAATAGAAACCTCATGACCAACGAGCAGATCAGCAGGGTCTTAATGGACGACGACACAGAGACCTACATCACCTCTGCCGAGCCACTGAAACTGGAAGAAGGCTACGAGCTGGCCATCAAATCCGTCAACGCCAACGAAACCAGCGCTGTTGTGGAGCTGAAGAAGAATGGCCAGAGCATCGATACCAAGATCGTTCAACCATCCGTAGAAAATTCCGTGATATCGGATCAGACTTACTTATATCGAAGAAGTATAGGGAACACTCCATTGGTCTTCGGTTAAGGAATATTTAATAAATTCTGCAATTATATTTTTACAAAAGCGGGATGCAATTGACTCGACCAAATTTTAGTTTCGACTCCGGCGATCATGTATCTAAATATCTACCACTGGGACCACGCCTAGATTTTTGACATGGGCAAGGCGATTCAGCTCTTAACCGAAGACGCACGGGGAACACTCAGGATATTGTCACAATCGCTGTCCACTTCAAGAACCTCTTCCGAGGAAATAACGAGAGCAATAGTGCCACCGTAAACGGAATCTTCCAGATATCCGATACTTCAACGCCAATCAGGGCAGATCAGCAGTACGGCAAGATGATGATCCGAAACGTTGATGCGAATTCTATGACCATCACTATGGACAATAAAGACAACCGGATAGTTCTGACCAGAAATATAGATATTCCTCTGATGGACGACATCCACACAAAGACAGCTGATCAGTCGGATGTAAGTGGGGAGAATCCGCTTAGATACTATTTGTCCAAAGAAGTAAGCTAGTAAGCTGCATCGGCTGAGATTTTTAAGACCGATGCTTGGCCTAAGAGGATTCCTAAAGATCCTCCTAATCCGGCCGCCTTTATATACTATTTATAAAGGCATAGCCAAAATCGGAGGTTATCAGGAATCCTCCTAAAGCCTATTTTTTTTAAAATGGTTGATCCTTTGAGTCTGCACCTGGATTGACAGGACGTTCCCAAAGCTAGATATCCTGCAGGTTCCTAAGGGCAATTCATTCATGGTGCTCTATCTGCCTCGCCATCTGAGCAAGAGAGAGTGGCTGCTGCTTATCACCGCAGCTCTCATAATCCTGGTATCTTACTTCATCTGGCCGCTGCTTGAGGGCCTGGTCCTGGGCATCGTCTTCGCCTACATCAGCCGACCGGTGCAAAATCTATTCGGAAAGAATCGGCAGTCCGGCTCCCTGGCCGCGACCATTTGCATCATCGTTCCGCTGTCGGCGATCTTCGCCCTGGGTGTCATCGAGAGCGTGAGCCAGATAAGGTGGCTGGAGAATCATCAGAGAGAGATCATCGCCAGCAGCTATGAGCTCATCCCCCATGTCCACATTCCCCAGATCATATTCGATGAGCTTTCCCGAGGCATGGCCAATCTGATGGGAATAAGCTTGCACCTCCTGACCAGCCTGCCGGTCTTCAGTCTGGGAACCGCCGTAACCATGGGGATCGTGAACTTCTTGATATCGCTTTGCGTCTGCTACTTCCTTCTGTTAGACGGAAAGCGGCTGAAGGAGGCAGTGACGGAGACATTGAATCTGGAGGAGAGGGACTTTGAGTGGAGGTGCCTGGCCAGGATAGACAGCATCCTCGGCGGCATCTACATGGGCAGCATCTACACCGCCATCGCCGGCGGGATTACCTCCGTGGCCATATTCTATCTCTTTGGAGTTCCCCGGCCCTTGGCCATGGCCAGCATCGTCTTCCTGGCCGGGATGGTGCCCTTCCTGACCTGGCTGGTCTTCATACCCACGGCCATCAGCAGATATGTCGAATTCGGGCTGGTGGACGCCCTGCTCTTCTTCCTGGCGGCCTCGATCCTGGTCCATGTGGCGGAGCTGGTCATTCGGCCCTACATCGTCTATGCCAAGTCCTCCCTCCATCCGCTGCTGGTGCTGCTCACCTTCCTGGGAGGCGGCCTGGTGGCCGGAGTCGCCGGTTTCTTCCTGGCACCGGCCATGGTGGGAGTGGTGATGGGCATCTACCAGGTGCTGCAGGAAGATCGAGCGAAGAGGGAAGGAAATGGAGGGCAAACTCCCGGCTTGTCGAAGGAGGCCCCAGAAAGAAGTTAGCGGGCTTTGGTTCGCTTCTGTTCTTTCTCCGACATCCCGGCCGCTCGAGGCATGAGCCGGTTCAGCTCGAATGATGCCGACAGGCAAGTCCATGTTTGGTCAGCGCTCTTCACAGATAGACGAAGACCGGAAACTATATATTCGTTAATCGTAGTAGTATCAGCTGGCAAAAGTCTAGCTCTATTTCTCCCCTCCTACACCAAAGACTTTTGCCTCCCTCCTTATTCTCTGTTCTGTCAATTCTCCATCATAGGCCAGAAAACCTTTGACACCATGGAAGGGATGGAGCCTTGGAGGAAATTAGGCGCAGATTAACCTCGGGCTCCAATAAATAGGATTATTTTTAACTATTTAAATTTAATTAAATTAGCTCAAACACATTATACGATAAAAATAATCCTAGTAGTGATATCAATAATAAGAATGGCCGCTCTCTATCAGCTCAGCGAAGATGGTAACCTATTTAAAAAGGATGAACAATTGCGAGATGGCAATGAGAAAGCTCAATCAAAAGGACATCGACATTCTGGCCAAGCTGGCGCCGGAGATGAGGCCCCCCGTGCACTATCGCTCCATTCTGCCGCCCGTCTCTATGCACTTCGCCGCAGACGAAGAGGACTTTCGGGATAGGCTGGAGAGGCTCTCCTCAGAGGACTTTCTGTATTTGATGACCCGCATCCTGGATGGATCGGAGTGCCTGCTCTGCATCTCCCCGGAGTTCGCCAGAATCTTCGTGGACATGCTGGAGGAGAAGGTTCCGGGCGAGGCCGCGGAGCGCATCAGAGAGCTTTACAGATCCTCGACCGGATATGAGGCTTGATTCCCGGGGCCCTGTCGCTTTGATTACATCTTGAGCAGTTTGGCGTTCACGGCCACGATCACTGTGCTGGCGCTCATGAGAATGGCGCCGATTGCCGGACTTAGCAGCACTCCATAGCCGTACAGGATTCCTGCAGCTAGCGGAATGGCGAAGGCATTGTAGCCTGTGGCCCAAACCAAATTCTGATACATTTTAGAGTAAGTCTTTCTGGACAGGCCGACTATGTGGGCCACATCCCTGGGATCGTTTCTCACGAGCACTATGTCCGCTGACTCGACCGCTACATCCGTGCCAGCCCCAATGGCGATGCCCACATCCGCCTGCACGAGGGCAGGAGCATCGTTCACTCCGTCGCCCACCATGGCCACGATGTAATCCTTTTGAACCTTCTTTATGGCCTCGGCTTTCTCATGGGGCAGGACCTCCGCGAAGAAATCGTCCAGGCCCAGCTCCTCGGCGACCCAGCGGGCCACGAACCTATTATCTCCGGTGAGCATCATGCACTTGATGTTCATCGCCTTCAGCTTCTTTATGGCCTCCCCGGACTCCTTTCGTATGATGTCTGCCAGAGCTATGGCCCCCAAGGGCTTGTCCTCTTCAAGCAGATAGACGACGGTCTTTCCTTGCTCTGCCAGCCTCTCTATTCGCTCGTCTTTGGGCTCGATCCCGTTCTCCCTCAGGTAACCGGGACTTGTGACCCTGACTTTTTTTCCACTGACGAGCCCCTCGACTCCCTTTCCGGGAATGGCCCTGAAGTCGTGAACATGGACGCGCTCAATGCCTTTCTCCTTCGAGCTCTCCACAATTCCCGCGGCAATGGGATGCTCTGAGCTTGCCTCCAGAGAGGCGGTCAATCTCAAAACCTCCCCTTCATCCAGATCTGCCAGAGGCACGATGTCTGTCACACCGAACCTGCCCTCGGTGAGCGTGCCAGTCTTGTCGAATACCACCGCCTGGAGGTCCTTAGCCCTCTCAAATGCCTGCCTGTTTCTGATCAACAGGCCTGACTCTGCGGCCAGGGAGGTTGAGACTGCGACCACCAGGGGAATCGCCAGGCCGAGGGCATGGGGGCAGGATATGACCATGACGGTGACTGCCCTCTCCACAGCGAAGGCCGAGTCCTCACCCGATAGAAGCCAGCCCACCAGGGTGACAGCTCCGACGCCAAGGGATATTATCGTGAGCATGCGAGCGGCCTTGTCGGCAAGATCCTGGGTCTTCGATTTGCTCTCCTGGGCCTTTCTGACCAGCTCGACCACCTGGCTCAGGTAGGTCTCGGAGCCGGTCTTGGTCACCTCCACGATCATCGACCCCTCGCCGTTGATGGAGCCTCCTATCACTACGTCGCCTGCTCTTTTGGTGACGGGCCTTGATTCGCCCGTCAGCATGGACTCATTCACGCTCGTCTCTCCCTCGATGGCCACTCCATCGACAGGCATCTTCTCTCCAGGCTTGACCAAGACCCTGTCTCCGGGTTTCAGAGATTCAACCTTGACGTCCACCATCTGCCCATCTTTGAGCTGGTGGGCCTCGGAGGGCATGATCTTGACCAGCTCTTCCAGGGCACGGGAGGCTCCCTGGATGGAGCGCATCTCGATCCAATGGCCGAGCAGCATGATGTCTATCAGCGTGGCCAGTTCCCAGAAGAAGACCTCGCCTTTCAGGCCGAATACCACTGCCGAGCTGTAGAAATAGGCGGCACTGATGGCCGTGGCAATCAGGGTCATCATGCCCATGTTGTTCTCCCTGACCTCGCGGAAAAGGCCCTTCAGGAAGGGATATCCGCCGTAGAGGTACACGACTGTGGAGAGCAGGAAAAGGAGATAGATCGAGCCTTGGAACTCCAGTTTAAATCTAAATATGCCCTGAATGAGAGGAGAAAGGGTCAGGATAGGGATAGTTAGTATTAATGATATTATGAATCTTCTCTTGAAGTCTGCAGTGATGTGGCCTTCGTGTCTTTCTCGATGCATCTTATGGCCTTCAGCCATGCCATGCACCTTATGTTCTTCAATTTCTTCAGGCGATTTAGATCTCTCTTCTTCCGCTCTCATCCCATCCCGCTCCTTGAGGCAACTCTCGTGCTATGGGCCTCAACTGTTCTATTTTATTCTTCTAAATAGTTATAGCTGTCCTTCCCCCTCGTCAATTTGGCATTTCCTTGCCTGGATGCATATCCTTATAACGAATAACAATCGTGAAGACGTCATTCACAATCGTGAACCGCGTGCCGATGGCCGCGCTGCTTTGAGCAACAATAGCTCCGATTCGCCTCCAGACCTTGGCTTTGGGAGGTTGCATTGTTGAGTTCATCGAAGAAGAGTTTACATGTTCAGAAGACAGACAAGGCCCTCTTCGCCTTAGAGGATCTCAAGGGTATCTTCAGGCGGTCCTTCTCGCGGGCCTCGACCCTGAGCAGCAAGATGAGTTCACAAAAAAGAGGAATCAAATGATCAATAAGAAATATGGCCTTGGCACCCTGGCGGTGCATGCCGGTCAGGAGAAACCCGATCCAACGACGAGATCGAGGGCCGTGCCTATATATCAGACTTCATCTTACGTCTTCACGAGCACGGAGCATGCGGCAAACCTCTTCGCCCTGAAGGAGTCCGGCAATATCTACTCCCGCATCATGAATCCCACCAACGACGTCTTCGAGCGGCGCATGGCAGCCCTTGAGGGCGGCAGCGGGGCGCTGGCCGTATCCTCGGGAATGGCGGCCATCTCGCTGGCGCTGCTGGGCATCACCCGGGTGGGCGAGGAGATAGTCTCGGCCAACAATCTTTACGGTGGCACTTACCAGCTCTTTCACCATACCTTCCCCAAGCTTGGAAGAACTGTGAAGTTCGTGGAATCCAGCCAGCCTGAGGAGTTCAGCGAGGCCATCACCAAAGAGACCAGGGGCCTCTACGCCGAGACCATCGGCAACCCCAAGCTGGATGTTCCTGACTTCGAGGCCCTGGCGAAGATCGCTCATGATGCTGGTATCCCCTTCATCGTCGACAATACGGCAGCTGTGGGCCTGGCCAGGCCGCTGGCTTGGGGTGCAGATATCATCGCCGAATCGGCCACGAAGTTCATAGACGGCCACGGCAACTCCATTGGCGGCGTCATCATCGATGGAGGATCGTTCGACTGGTCCTGCGGCAAATTTCCCGAGTTCACAGAGCCAGATTCAAGCTACCACGGCCTGAGGTACTGGGACGAGTTCGGCTGTGTTCCCGAGCTTGGCAATGTGGCCTTTATAACCAAGGTGAGAGTGCAGCTGCTGCGAGATCTTGGGCCTGCCTTGAGCCCCTTCAATGCCTTCCTCTTCCTGCAGGGCCTGGAGACGCTAGCGCTGCGCATGGAGAAACACTCCCAGAATGCTCTCCTGGTGGCAAAGCATCTGCGCTCACATCCCGCGGTCTCCTGGGTGAACTATCCCGGTCTGGAAGATCATCCCAGCCATGCCCTGGCAGAGAAGCATCTGCAAGGCAAATTTGGAGCCCTCCTCGGTTTCGGCATAAAGGGCGGCCTTGCGGCGGGCAAGAGGTTCATTGAGTCGGTGGAGCTCTTCTCTCATCTGGCGAATATCGGAGACTCTAAGAGCCTGGTGATTCATCCCGCCTCCACGACGCATCAGCAGTTAACACCCGCGGAGCAGGCAGCGACCGGAGTGACTCCCGATTTCATCCGGCTCTCCATAGGCATCGAGGACGTCGAAGACATCATTGAGGATCTGGATCAGGCTCTGGCCAGGGCGGTGCCATGAAACGGGAATCAGCGGGATTGGTCGAGACACAGTACTATCGAATTCCCGAGCCGATAGACTTGGAGCATGGTGATCGGCTGCCTGGCGTGACTGTGACATACGAGACTCTTGGCCGGCTGAACCACGAGAAGAACAATGCCATCCTGGTCTGTCACGCCCTATCCGGGGATGCCCATGCCGGAGGCTGGCACAAGGGCGATGAGAAGCCGGGCTGGTGGGACTCCATCATCGGTCCGGGGAAAGCCCTGGACACCGAGAGATACTTTGTGATATGCTCGAACGTGCTGGGCGGGTGCAAAGGATCTACCGGGCCGTCGTCTCCGAATCCCAGCACGGGAGAGCCCTATGGTCTGGACTTTCCGGTGGTCACCATAAAGGACATGGTCGATGTCCAGAAGAAGCTCGTGGAGCATTTGGGAATTGATAAGCTCTTCGCCGTGGTGGGCGGCTCCTTCGGTGGCATGCAGGTTTTGCAGTGGTGCGTCTCCTATCCAAAGACTGTTCGCCTGGCCGTTCCCATAGCCACCAGCGCCTACTCCTCGCCTCAGCAGATAGCCTTCAACGAGGTGGGCCGAAGGGCCATCACCTCCGATCCCGACTGGAATTTTGGAGATTATTACGGCCAGGCTCCGCCCGCCCGCGGGCTTTCCCTGGCCAGGATGATAGGACACATCACTTACTTGAGCGACGAGTCCATGCACCAGAAGTTCGGCCGTAAGCTGCAAGACAAGAGCGATTACAGCTTCGACTTCGCCTCCCTGGACTTCCAGGTGGAGAGCTATCTTCGCTATCATGGGGATGCCTTCGTGAAGCGGTTCGATGCCAACTCCTACCTCTACATCACCAAGGCCGTAGACTACTTCGACCTGACCCGCAAGGGCGAGCTATCTTTGGCCGAGGCCTTAAAAGAGGTGAAGGCCAAGTTCCTGGTGATCTCCATAAGCTCCGACTGGCTCTATCCGCCCTATCAGAGCAGGGAGATCGTCCAGGCCCTGAGCGCCAACGACATCGATGTCCGGTACTGCGAGATCAAGTCCAACTACGGACATGATGCCTTCCTTCTGGAGTCGGGGCAGATGAACTACACCATTCAAAACTCGCTCTCGCGCACCTCGGTGGGGGATGTGATGATCAAGGAGGTCGTGACCATAAAACTCGGCTCCAGCGTCGAGGAGGCAGCCAGGATTATGATGACCGAAGGTGTCACTCACCTGCCCGTCATCGCCAAGGAAGGCAACCTGGCGGGCATCGTCACCGCCTGGGATGTCTCTAAGGCCGTGGCCTTGAAGCTGACCCAACTGGAGGAGATCATGACCCGCGAGGTGATAGTCTCCAGGCAGAACGATCCCATCGAGCGGGCCGAGAAGCGGATGAACGAGCACAACATCTCTGCTCTGCCGGTGATAGACGAAGATCAAAGGGTCATAGGCATGATAACCAGCGACGGCGTGAGCAGGCTGGTCAGCGTCTGCTGATGAGAGCAGCCGTTATCATTATGTTCAGAGTTTTGGGGAATCAGAGCGTGCCAGCGCCAAGCGTCGCCCTCAGCAGCACATCTATGATCATGGCTGCAAAGAGCACGGCGCGATAGTTGGCCGACTGGTAGAAGAGCCGGTCACCTCTCTGTGCCGTGGGATTCCTGACGAAGTCCAGGTTCTGCCACAGCAGCCAGCCACCAGCAACGGACGCTGCCGCTAGGTAGAGCCATCCCAAGCCTGCAAAAAGTCCGAGGGCTATGGAGAGAATTACGCCGATGAGCCAGAAGAAGGCCACCATCTTCGCGGCGGCTGGTATCCCGTAGGTTGCCGGCGTGGTCGGTATTCCTTTCTTTCTGTCGCCTGCCACGTCCCGCGAGGCATCGCAATTGGTGAACCCCCAGTCGGTGATGCAGATCATGGCCGCCAGGATCAAGGAGGCGGGATGAAGCCCATAGCCGGCCTTTAGAGCGCCAGCGGGCTCCATGGCCAGCCAGACCCCGAAGGGCACCAGGCCGAAGGAGAGGCCCACCAATACCCAGGAGAAGGGCGTGCTCCTCTTGGCCCAGGCGGAGTAGATGGTGATCATGACCGTGGCCGCGATGAGGGCAGCGAAGCTCTCCGGGTTGAGGTAGAGCGCGACAGCCGCCGAAAGGAAGAAGAGCAAGAACGACCAGGCCTGAGCATCCCGCTTGCTTAGCCGGGCAGAAGGCAGGGGCCGGTCGGGCATGGCAATCCTATCCACGTCGATGTCGCAGCAGTCGTTGTACACGTATGAGCTGGTGATGGCGAGGTATGCGCCTATCGTGGCCATGAGGAAAGGCAAGAGAGGCGGCAAGGCCCCACTCACGGCGTAGCTGGCCAAGAGTGCCGAGGCTGCGGGCATGGCCAGGTCCATGGCAGCCAGTGGTGGGCGCAGCAGCTCGATATGCGCCCTAAATCTGAAAAGACTTGGATCCATCCGGCATCTCTCCAAAATCCGTGGCCTTCAGATCAGGCCATCGAAGAGATCCAGATGCTCCTCTGGCCTGGTCAGATAATCCAGCTGACCAGGCTCTCTCAGGAGAGGATACATCTCCTGCGCTTTGGTCAGGCCAAGCGTGCGCAGCTTCGCTCCCGAGGGCGCCTCGACCCGACGGAGTTCTGCCGCTTCCGGGCAGCGCTCGTTCTTTATCCAGCCGTCCCTGGTAAAGAAGTAAGCTCCGCCAGCCCGCTCTCTGAGGGGGTTGTACAGGGAGGAAAAGTCTCTGGCCACGAAGTTGGCCATCTTGAGGGTCTTATGGGAAGGATTTATGGTGATGTGTCCGTAATTGGGCGGCACAAGGACCTTGTCCCCGGCGGATGCGTTTACCGCTACCACATCGCTGAGATCCAGGCTTTGCAGGAGATAGAGCGCTTCTCCCTCCAAGACCTCATAGAGCTCCGGGTATGTGACGCTGGCCCCTGGAACCATCGGATGGTAGTGGCCTAGGGTCTTGATGTACTCGCGGCCGAGCATATTCGGCGGAATAATAGTAATATCATACCTGAGGCCCTGATCTCGCAGCTTTATTCCGTCCGCCCTGCTCAGGAAAAGGTCGCGGTACATGTAATAAAGCTCGAAGTCCTCAGCCTTGGCCGCCCACTCCTGGTCGAGGATCACATCCATAATGTCGCTGAGCCGGCGAATATCGGGCTCACGCCTCTTGCCACCATACTCCAGTTCCATCTTCTGAGCACCAAAACTAAAAGAGGGCTCTAGGATTTAACATGATCGTCTTCCGGCTTCATCTTCAGAAGAAAGACCAAAAGCACAGCTAGCATTGGGCCGGACCTGGCCGGCATTCCCCCCGAGGGCCCCGCCACTTTCAGCAGGTCTGCGGGCCGTTGACGGTGAAGTAATCAGTGTGGACCTTTCGGAAGTCCACTATCACATCCACCTTCCATGTACCGGGCAGGCGGACCACATCTGTCCCCTTGATCTTGAGACAGCTCCAGACAGGAGCAGCCCAAAGTCCTGTGAATCCGTCGATGGGAGGTATGGTGCTGAAAGACCGGGCATAAGTTCTGCCCTCCGGGTAGTACCATCGCCACTCCACGGTATGTGCTTTGGCGTCTCGCCAGATCAGAAGCCAGGATACGGCCTGCTCATCGTTAACGGAAAAGGTGGCAGTCCTGTAGAGCGGCACGCCGCTAGGACTGATCTCTTTGGCTATAGTATGCTCGCTGAGCGGAAAGAACATGGGATGGGACGCCTGCCCCAGGCCGCCCATAAGCAACAAGGCCAAGATGACTAAAGCTAGGAATCTCTCTCTCATCGCTACTCACCATTACTTCGCAAGTTTATTGCGATCCCCCTAAGTATAATAATTAACTGTACCATAAAAAGATGACGATTGAGAGGGCCAGCACCAAGGAAAGATTCTCTTGGAAGATCTCAGAGCAGCAGAGGAGCTATGCCCCTCCTTTTTGCTATCTCGGCGGCAATGTCCAGGGCGCAAGAGACAGCATCGATCACATTTCCGTCGCTGGTCGCGACCACTGCCGCCTTCTTCAGGCGATGGTCCACGTCCTTGACGGCGCAGGCCCCTCCAGGCAGGCTGCGCTCGGCCATCATCTCGCAGATCTGCTCTGCCAACTCTCCACTCCAGCTTATCTGCTGATCGAGGAGCACCTCGACCCTGGCCGGGGCCGCATAGGCCAATAGATCCAGGATCTGTGAGAGCGCAGGAGCTGTGGACTGGGAGGCCCTGTAGCTTCTGAAGATGCCCTGAGTGTCCCGAAGGAAGCCGTCGTCGCCTAAATAGATAGCGCGTCCTTTCAGCAAGCTCTCCACGGTGATGAGGACGTTGTATCCATCCACGAACAGCTCCTGCCCACGCAGGGCCTCCAGAGACACAGCCTTCGCCTTTCGCAGATTGGCCGTCTTGGCCGCTACTATTACTCTTATGAGCACAAACCTCTGCTCTTCCGGCAGCCTGTAGTGATCGGAGACGAACCGGACCGAGGAGTCCTTGGGATATCCGCGATTGACCAGATAGCGCACGTCTTCCGCAGCACGCATCAGGAGCGCAGGCGACTCTGCACTGAAGCTCTCACATCCTGGTATAGGTCTTTGCCGTGCGAATCTATGGCTACGATTAGGGGGCCAAAGGCCTTTGCCTCAAACTCCCAGAGGGACTCGGCCATGCCCAGCTCTTTCAGGTGAACATCCCTTGCTTTCAGTTGCTGGGCGGCCGCTGCGCCGCAGCCTCCTGGATATGCCAGGTAGACAGCTTTGCCCCGGAAGGGCTCTCCCGGCAGCCCGCCCTTGCCTATGATCGCCCTGACTCCCAGCCCAAGGATCTCTTCTGTGTAGCGAGCCATGCGGCCGCTGGTGGTCGGCCCGGCGGAGAGCACCCTTGTCTTATGGATGAGGGGGCCGCAGTGGTAGAGGGCGGCACCCTGCAGGGATAGGGGACAGCCCTTTGAGCGCATCAGAGCATGGGCCTTGTCCCTGGCTGTGTAAATCCGACCGCTCAGATAGACCACATCCCCGGCGACGAGCTTTTGCACGTCTTCCTGCGAGAGGGGAGTAGTCAGTCTGTACTCGGTCAGAAGATCACCTCCGATGCATATCTATGAGCCCAGCACTGGAAGTTGATGGCCACTGGGAGCGAGGCGGTGTGGCACGAGGCCCGCTCGATCTTCAATCCCAGCGCAGTCGTGTCTCCGCCCAGGCCCATGGGACCGATGCCCAGGGAGTTTATTCGCTTCAGGAGATCCATCTCCATTGGAGAGCTGCCTGGCAGACGGAAGAGAGCGTGCTTTGCCAGCCGCGCCGCCAGATCGAAGGTGCCGCCTAAACCTATGCCCAGGAAGAGCGGAGGACAGGCGTTGGCCGCGCGCTCCGCTACCGTTCGGAGGATAAAATCAAAGGGATCGTCTGCCGGATTGAGCATGCCCACCAGGCTCATGTTCTCTGAGCCTGCTCCTTTGGGAAAGGCGGTGATGCATAGACCCCTGCCCTCCACCAACTCCCAAATTATATCCGGCATGCCGGGGCCGGTGTTGTTGCCACTGTTCTGGCGCGTGAGAGGATCGACGGCGTTGGGCCGCAGGGGGATCTCCTGGGTCGCGATTCTCACGCCATCTTCGATAGCCATGCGCAGATCGAAGTCGAGCTCAAGGTCGCGCCCCATCTTCACCTCAAAAATCGGCAGGCCCGTGTCCTGGCAGAGCGGGAGGCCTCTGGCCTCGGCAATGCGCACGTTCTCCAGTATGAACTGCAGATGAGACTTGGCCAAAGGACTGGTCTCCTGCTCCGATGCGTCCCTGATCATCTGCAAGACCCATTCGGGAAGAGAGGTCTCGGCATGGCGCAGCGCCCGCACCGTGGCCTCTACCACCTTTGACCTCATGCCACTCGCCCCTTCTTGCCCGGCTCGATCTTGATGGGCTTCGACTGCTCGGGCAGCTTTAACTGTGTCTTCATGCCCAAGGCTCTCTCCATGGCGTCCTTATGAAGATCCCCTGAGGTGTGGATTCCTCCAGGCGTGCCCCGCACGGCGCGGCAGGGATACTGCTGGCAGAGCAGGCCTGCCAGTGACGGGGCCTCCTCCACGGTCTTTCCCACAAGGCCCTGGGCAGAGTGCCAGGTCGATCCACAGGGCGAGCCGCGCAGGACCTTCACATTGCTGATGCGCCCGCCCTTCGTCTCCACCTCCAACTCAGGCCTGCCCAAACGCTTGGCGAACTCGTCCACCGCCGGAACGCCGCACTCCTCCAGAGTACAGCAAATCTCATCCACCTCGATATGAATGTTGTACTTCTCGGCGATCTTCTCCAGCTCGCCGATGGACCCGGCACGGCCTATGCCGCCTGGAATTATGACCGCCTTCACACCATGCGCTCCCGCCATGCGCACGATCTCTGGCGTCAGGTCGGGGTGGAAGGTGTAAAGAATGAGCAGGTCGGCCTCGAATACCTTCGGATCAAAGCTCAAGCCCTTCACGAACTCCTCCGGGTCCTCGATGAAGCCCGGTAGCTGCTGGGGCACCTCGGCGGAGACAACCTGGAAATCCGTCCTGCTCTTTATGGTTTCCAGCAGGCGTTCTCCGTACTTTCCTCTCTTGACTACACCAACCAGCATGAACAAAGTTCTACTTCGAGCATAATTAATATCCTTTGCTGGAAACAGTAGTCTACCTATGATGAGTTGTTTAACACAAAACCCATAGCATTGGGCCTCATTAAACCGGATGATACATTGGAGAACTGATCGTGTGCAATCTCTGCCGTCCGTGCGGGTCATGGGACCGTGCGAAGGTCAGATCAACTAGAAATATGGTCGACTGCCAGGAGAATCTCACCCTGGACGATCTGGAGGCATCCATCAAGGCAGGCGTTCCAGTAATCGTCGCAGGTCAGGCATGGAGGGATGAAGGAACTCCCTGGGCTGACTACCGGGAGGACGGCCATTATATGGTGGTCATAGGGCTTGATGAAAAGAACGTCTACCTAGAAGACCCATCTTTGCTTGGCAGCAGAGGATATATTCCGCGCCAGGAGTTTGTAGAGCGCTGGCACGATTATCGATATGCTCCGCCTTCGTATACTGCCGTCGAGAAATATATCTCTGCAGGAATATTCATTCGTGGTAAAGAGCCTGCGAAGCATCCGCTGTCCATGCACGTGGATTGAGATTCCGGGCTAAAGGATGGGTATTAATGTACGATTCTACTTCGTAGCTTCAGCCTCCCGCGAGCAGGAAGCATATTTAATATCCCAAAGCCCTTCCCAGTATCATGATCCCTGCCGTGCTCATCGCGGGCACCCACAGCGGCGTGGGCAAGACCACAGTTACTCTGGGCCTCATGGCCGCCCTGAGCAGGCGTGGCCTCGCCGTGCAGCCCTTCAAGGTGGGCCCGGACTTCATAGATCCCTCCCATCACACCGCGATCTGCGGACGGCCCTCGCGCAACCTCGATCCCTTTATGATGGGCCTAGACGGAGTCCGCCGCTCCTTCTGTTCCGCTATCGTAGGAGCGGACGTGGCGGTCGTGGAGGGAGTGATGGGGCTTTACGACGGCATGGACGCCAGCGATGTCGGCAGCACGGCCCAGGTGGCCAAGGCCCTTGGAATTCCGGTTCTCCTGGTCATCAACGTGCACGGCATGTCCCGCAGCGCCGCGGCCATGGAGCTGGGCTTTGCCAGCTTCGATTCCGGTGTGCGTCTGGCGGGCACCATCCTCAACCGGGTAGGAAGTGAACGCCATCTTGCGATGCTGAAGGGCTCTATGGGCCTGCCCGTCTTCGGGGCTTTGCCCAGAGACCGGGAGATGGAGATGAAGAGTAGGCATCTGGGCCTGGTGATGGGATTTGAGAAGGCGCACGACCCGCAAGCTCTGGCATCCTTTTTGGAAGAGCACGCCGCCATAGACGAGATCCTGAAGCTGCGCTCTGTCCCCTGCCCTGTCCAGGAAGAGATGAAAGACACAGAAAAATCCGTGAGGATAGGCATAGCCCAAGATGAAGCCTTCTGCTTTTATTATCACGAGAACTTACGCGAGCTGGAGCGCAAAGGCGCGGAGCTGGTCTTCTTCAGCCCCCTGCGGGATGATCTGCCCGCTGTGGATGGATTGTACATCGGCGGAGGCTATCCCGAGCTGCACGCAGCCGAGCTTGAGGCTGCTCCCGCCCGCAGGCAGGTGAAGAGGGCCTCGCTGGACGGCATGCCCATCTACGGGGAGTGCGGCGGACTCATGTACCTTGGTCGGAGTATTGAATCGGATGCGGGCAGCCATGATATGGCGGATGCCCTGCCAGGGTCTACTATTATGACGAAAAAGCTTCAGGCGCTGGGCTATGTGGAGGGCGAGGTGGTGGGACTAAACCCGGCGGTGGATATGGGGAGAACCATTCGCGGGCATGAGTTCCATTACTCCCGTTTCCATAGCGATAAGGACGCCCGCTTCGCTTACAGGCTTGGCAGGGGCAAAGGAATTGTGGACGGCCAAGACGGCCTGGTAGAGAACAACACCCTGGGAGGATACCTGCACGTTCATTTTTATTCCTATGCCACAGACCGATTCATCGAGAGCTGCAAGAGCTACAAGAGGAGCTGATATCGGTGCTCTGCCTCCCTTGCATCTGAAGAATCCAGTTGCGATCTGATTATTTCCAAATTTTTTGCTTCTCGGTGATAATGAGCCGGGACTGCCCCCAAGAGATGTAGGATTTGGTCATGACTTGTTTTATATGGCGAGATATTTTTATAGTCTTTTTATTATATATTTTAGATTTTAAATCGGAATGATGCTTTAACGATTCACAAATATTTTTTTTTAGTACGAAATATATAACTGCGATTGGAAAAAAGCTAAAATTCAGATCCGCGTCCATATACCGCCCAAAAGCAAATGGAGTGCAAATCATGAGCAAGTAGCAAATGGACTCGTACTTCTTATCTCTCCTGATGGCTCTCTCTCTGGAGTAGTCTTTGCGGAGTCGGGTGTGGGCAACAATGAGACCTTCCTCGGGAACAACATAAGCGTCAGCGAGAGCATCAATGAGAGCGTTAACGAGACCCTCAATCAGACCCTAAACGAGACCGCCGCGGAGGCTATAAATGAAAACAGAAGCAGCGGCCGAGAAGAAGTAGAATCTCTTGGCTGGACAGGATTGATGCCCGCTTGGGCGGAAGGCTTGGCAGAGTTACTCTGCCAGCCTTTTTCTTGAATCATAAGGCGAAAGTCTTGATAAATCCCGTTGCTCATATTTAAAGAATTCAAAGAAATTTTTAGAAAGGCTTATATTTTTCCCAATCCCATTGGAGTGAGGTGAGTATATGAAAAAAGAGTGTGCTTTGCTACTACTAGCGGTGTTAATGACATTTTCCCCAGGGATGGTCCTGGCCGAGGATGCTCTGAACTCCACAAATGCCACCTTTGCATTGAATATCACGAACGCCACGAATGCTGCCAGCGTCGTTGCCCCCCAAGAGACCGCATCGAGGTTTATGCAGCTCTCCAATGCGACTCTGGGAACGGCCGAGGTCCTGGGGAAGAGCCTCACGGGTGGATACTCGGAGGTGACCGCGGTTGCCGACATTAATACCATATTCAGCCGCGAAGCGGGTGCAACTACTCCTTCCGTGAAGGTCGCTATCACCAATGTGAATGCCGAGGGCGACAAGTATGTGCAGATAACTAACCAGGCCGTGGGCTCCTGGGACTTCACAGGATGGATGTTGGTCTCGGCAGGAAATGCAGCCTTCACCTTCCCGGAGTTTGTTCTGGATAATGGAGCATCGGTCAAGGTTCATGAGGGCAACGGCCCCGGCACCAAGACTGACCTCTATACCAACAGCACCGTGCCTCTGTGGATCGACAATGAGGTCTCGCTCCAGAATGCGGAAGGAAATACCATATCCAAATATGATATAACTGCTGCTCCCAAGGAGACTGCGTGGGTCAATCCTCTCGCTAAAAACATCCAGTACTAGACCAATCAGATCAAAGCTGCTCCATCGAGCAGCCTGAACCTTTTTTTTGGGCCTTCTATAAACTCATGTCTCTTAAACCCTCGACTTCTCAGAAAAAGCTATATTACTGAAGATTAATCCTTATCAAAGGTACTGAACCAAAGTACTTTTACCACAGGAGACAATTGAGATGAAGAACCGAATATATGCAGAAGCTATGATCTGTGCCATCCTATTCCTCTTTATAGGGGCGGTTTTGGTCCAGGGGGAGATAGACAGCGCAGAGCGCGAGATAACAATTACCAATGCCAGCTTCGTGGCTCCAAGTCCCGAGAGGGAGAACCTTAACGGGGAATGGGTGGAGATCTCCAATCCGGGAGAATCGGATGAAAACCTGGCCGGCTGGAAGCTGGAAGATCGGCAGAATCACACCTACACCTTCCCGGATTTTATCCTGAAAGCAGGGGCATCAGCCAGGATTCATACTGGAATTGGAAGTGACACATCTGAAGATCTCTACTGGAATCGGAATACTGCCATCTGGAACAACGATGGGGATACGGCAACTTTGAAGGACGCCTCGGGAGACATTGTGTCCCGCTATCCGGAAGAGGCCAAAGGGGCATAGGCCCCTTCTCCCGGATCTCTTCCTCTGATGAAGCGCAAATGAGAAATGCCATCTCGACATACTTCTTTAAGGTGTATTGTGATGAATCTTGAAGAGATGTCGGATATAATGAAGACCTCCCTGGGGATCAGGGACAATATCGTGGGTGTGAGATTGTTCAAGCGCGAGGAGGAAATTCCCAAGGATCTCGAATCCGTGGAGAGGCCCTTCCGATACTGCAATATGATCCAGAACGCGCGGTTGGAGGGGGACAGCTTCTTGGCACGGGCGGATTACCACGAGTGCAAGGGAGGAGCAGCTGGTCTCGGGCTGATGGAGTGCCCGGAGAACATTGCCTCAGGGTCTCTGTACTTCGACAAGCTGCATAAGTGCGAGACGAAGGATGTGGGCATCAGCATTGCCGCGAGCATGCCCCGATTGCCCGCAGGCAGCACCATTGCCACCTACGTGGCGCCATTGGACAAAATGGTGATCAATCCTGATGTGGTTATATTCGTGGGAAATCCGCTGCAATCCAGGAGAATTGTGCAGGCGGTCATGTACAAAGAGGGAGGAAGGTCCACCTTCAACACCGCGGGAATTCAGTCCTTCTGCGTGGACGCTACCTCTTCGCCCTACCTGAAAGGAGAGGTGAACATATCCCTTGGCTGCGACGGATCGGCACGCAACGCGGGCCTGGATGACGAGAGCGTCGTGGTGGGCATACCCTTCGCGATGATGGAGGATATCTGCACCGTTCTGAAAGCCCACTACCAGGACTGGGATGCATTCATGAGGGGCTGGCATGAGGCAGTAAAGAAGGAGGCTAAGAGCTGAACATCCTTTTTTTGGGACTTGGGCAATTGTGCTATATTGATATCGCTCGTCACGGTTCAACGCTGGGAAATAATTATAGCTTAAAAGATTATGGTTATAATGGTGGGAATGTGTTTGAAAGAATCTTGATAGCAACCGATGGCTCCAAGCACAGCGAGAAGGCTGCCGAGAAAGGCATAGAGATGGCCAAGCTCTCCCAAGGAATGATTACTGCAGTTTATGTTGTGGATATCGGCAAAGAATATGCGTCCATTGGAGACATGAGCTTCAATGTAGCCGATGAGATCATCGAGGGAATAAGAGTCTCTCTGCGAAAGCAAGGTGAGTCAGCGACAAAGCACATAGAAGAGATGGCAAAGATTGCCGGGATTCCGGTGGAGAGAAAAGTCCTCGAAGGTCACCCCGCTAACGATATCTTAAAGCTGGCCGAAGACTCCAAGATGAATCTCATCGTCGTGGGAAGCATTGGAGTTACTGGTCTGGACAAGTTCCTTCTGGGAAGCGTGACAGAGAAAGTGGTTCGCAACTCCAAGGTGCCGGTGCTGGTGGTGCGCGCACAATGAGCCCAGGGCCGATCGCCCTCTGCTAGGCTTAGGCCTCACTATGGCCTTATCTCGGCTATTCTCCACTTGAGAAGCACTCCCTCGTCCAGCGGCTCGAAAGAGATGAGCTTCAGACGCGGAAAGGCTTTCCGAAAGCCCGATCCATCCACGAGAGTTGGTGCATCTTTTCCTCCAATGAGCAGTCCTCCCATATAGACATAAAGCTCATCGACCAGGCCGGACTGAATCAGAGACCAGTTGAGGATGGCTCCGCCTTCGACCATCAAGCGCTTCACACCTCTTTCGTAAAGCTCGGACATCAGCTCTGCAAGATCTACGCGTCCTTCACCGCATTTTATTATCTCACACCTCGAAGAGAGCCTCTCCAGTCGATCCTGCGGCGCAGAATTGGAGACGGCGACAAGACAATCCTGGCCAAGGATCTTGGCCGCGGGAGGAGTGCGAGCCAGGCTATCGGCCACGACGCGAAGAGGGTTCTCGGGCCGACCGAGATCCGATCTCTCCAGGCGCAGCCGATCCGACTTGACCCTCAGGCTGGGATCGTCCGAGAGCACGGTTCCCACTCCAATCATGATAGCGTCGCAGCTCGCGCGAAGCCCATCGACCCTCGCCATATCCTGGCTCCCTGAGATTCTCACTTGCCTGCGCTCCAGGGAGCTGATCTTGCCGTCGACGCTCATGGCGCTGTTGATGAAGACGAAAGGCCTAGGCAAAGGCTACACCTCTGAAGAGGGAATCCGGGAGAAGCTAAATAACTTCCCAGATCCTTCTAACAGAAGATGCCTCAAGCTGGTGAGGTCCTGCTCTCAGGAACCATAATCTTTGGAGACGATTTCCAGGCTCTGGAAGGCTATCTCTGCATCGAAGATGGGATGATCAAGGAGATAGGAGAGGAACAAGTGGACGCTGATCTGGAGGGGATCATCTGCCCGCGCTTCGTGAACGCTCACGTTCATGTTGGAGATTCGAGCTTCAAGGATCCGCCGTTTATGCCGCTCTCTGACCTCGTCGGTCCACGGGGACTGAAAGCGCGCCTGCTGGCCCAAACGCCGCGCAGCGTTCTGCTGGAAGGCATGAGAAGAAGCCTTCAGGAGATGATGGTCACCGGAACCTGCGCCTTCGCCGATTTTCGGGAGGGCGGCCAGGAAGGCGCGAAGATGCTCTGCGAGGCCCAGGCAGGCATGTCGCTGGTCTCCAGGATCCTGGGCAGGGCCCCGGAGGGAGGCACCAGGATCCCTGAAGGCTGCTGGGGCCTGGGAATAAGCAGCACCAGAGATCATGATCTCGATCGGCTGAAGGCAATCGTGGCCAAGGCCAGAATGGCAGGCCAGGCGGTGGCCATTCATGCCGGAGAGGCCGCCAGTGACGACATCTCCGATGCCTTAAGCCTTGACCCGGACTTTCTGGTGCATTTGAATAGGGCAACCCATGAGGATTTGAAGAAGGTGGCCAAAGCAAGCTTGCCTGTCGTGGTCTGTCCCAGGTCTAATCTGGTAACTGACGTTGGCCTGCCCAATGTGAAGAAGATGCTGGATCTGGGCATCAAGTTGGCCGTCGGAACGGACAACGTCATGCTCAACTCGCCCAACATCTTCGAGGAGATGCAGCTCCTGGTCAAGGCCCTGCTGCATGACGATAGACAGGTATTTAAGATGTGCACGCTAAATGGTGCTGAAATAATGGGAATCGATCAGAGACTTGGGTCCATCTGCGAAGGAAAAGAGGCTAGAGTGATGGTCATGGACAGGAGATCTAACAACCTGTGGGGATCAATGAGCCCTTTGGCCAGCATTGTACGGAGGGCCAGGCCGTCTGATATATTGGCTGTATTTTAGGGATTATTATGTTTGAGAAGATTCTGGTTGCAACCGACGGATCCGAGCATGGGATGAAAGCTGCCAAGGCAGCCGTTGAGCTGGCTAAGCTATCGGGTGGAAAGGTAACAGCCATTTATGTGGCGGATACGAGCAGGACGGGCCATCTGCCGGATGATATGCTCATCTTCAGCATAAGAGAGCTTCTCCTCAAAGAAGGAAAAGAGGCTGTGCATCAGGTGGAGAAGCTGGCCAAGGACGCGGGCGTGAACTTCGAGATGACTGTGGCAGAAGGCAATCCCGGCAGTGAGATCATCAGCTATGCGGAGAAGTCAGGCATGGACATCATCATCATGGGCACCGTGGGACGCACCGGCCTGGACAGGTTCCTCCTGGGAAGCGTGGCCGAGAAAGTGGTCCGCAACTCCAAGATCCCAGTCTTGACGGTTCCGAGGGAGTAGGCTTGAGCATCCTCGTCAAGGACGTGATGGTTCGCGATGTGGCCTTCGTCGAGATCCCGGGCAGTAGAGACGATGTGCTGAAGACCCTGCAGGATCGCAAGGTATCGGGCGTTCCTGTCGTGAAGAAGGGCGAGGTCGTAGGGATGATAACCAGGACTGATCTCCTCGGGAACCGCGAGGAGGATCAGACGGCTCTGCTCATGTCGCGGGAGCCCGTAGTGGTGAATCCGGAGAGCAGCGTGGTAAAGGCCAGCAAACTGCTCATCGAGCACGGCATCCGAAGGCTCCCCGTGGTGGAAGGAAAGAAGCTGATGGGCATCATCACCGTGGCCGATATCGTCCGAGTCGCGGAAGGCCTGAACATCCAGGTGAGCATCGAACCCTACCTGGAAAAGGAGACGGTGGTGCTCTGGAGTGAGATGCCCCTGCCCGTGGCCGGGGCGATAATGGAGTTTGCCGCCGTGGAAGCCTGTCCTGTCATCGATACGAACCTGAAGCTGGCGGGCATTATCTCCGATCGAGACCTCATCAAGGCCAGCGTGATCGAGGACTCAGTGGAGAAGACTGATATGTCCGCCGATGCCGGGGAGGATGCCTGGATGTGGGATCGGGTGATGCAGACCATCAACAGGTACTACACCATCTCCAGGATCCAGTTGCGCAATATCCTGGTTCGCGAGGCCATGGTGCCGCCCATCACGGCCATAAAAAGCGCCGAAGTCAGCGAATGTGCCGCAGTCATGCACAAGAACAGGATCGACCAGATGCCCGTGGTCACTTCCAGCCAGAAGCTGATGGGGCTGCTGAAGGACAGGGATATCGTGAGGGCCCTGATCGATCACCTCGATGAGAGAGGGGCTTAAATTTTTTTGGCCAATTTTGAAATCTTAAGTCTTATCATCGACCCCTCGAATCTCAAATTTTCAGGATCTTATCTCTCCAGGCATGCGCGTGCTCTGAGGGCAGGACGTCGATGGCTCCGCCCTGGAAGCCGCCTTGCATCTCATCCATCTTCTCCTCCATCCAGCCCTCGATCTCCAGGTAGCTGGACTTGAGAGCAACAGTAAAATAATTAAACAAATAATAATATAATACTTACTAGCTCTATAAAACCACTACTATCATATCATAAGGATGTTTATTTAATACTAATAGCGAAAGATTTATTACTAAGTACGATAATCCCCGCCTCGTGGGCGAAAGTGCAAAGCCTCCTTTACCTCATCGCTCTTGCAGCGCTCACTTGCCAAAGAGTCAAACGGGATGAAAGATACGCCCTGGCCAATCTGCCATTGGCCGCCAAGGATTGCCGGCCTGGCCGGGGCGCTCCTCTTCTGACACTTCAGCTCAAAGACGGACCTTGTCTTGTGAATGTATCTCATGCAATGATTTCATCAGACTCCGATCTTGCAGCTGCAAGACGCAATCAGAATCTATCGAGGGCCCTGCATTTCTATGGACCACTCCTCCCTCTGGCAAGTCTTTGCTAAAAAGAACGTCTCTTTCACAGGCTCGTCCGTTCTCTTCCCTCCTGTGAGTCTCATTCTCCAGAATCGATCTGAAGAGGAAGTATTTCTCCACAAGAGCCCTCATCTCCTCGTCGGAGATGCAGGAGTTGCGCAGCTCCTGCTCGTAAAGGCGTACGATGTCAGCATAGATAGCCCGAACCCTCCAGTCATCCTTGCCCAGGCTGATGTCCATGTTCATCAGCTGCTTCAAGGCCTCCTCCACCTTAAACCGCACCACCTCGGTTCCGGAGGTGCTGCCGACCATTATCTTGCGCCTTCCTCCCACCAGCTCGGGAGGATACGGCTCATAGATGAAGGGATTCTTTATGACTCCCGCGGTGTGAATGCCGCTTTCGTGGGCGAAGATGTTGCCTCCCACTACTGCCTTGTTACTGGGGATTCGTATGCCTATATGCTCCTCTACGTACTCTGCGAACTCGGAGAGGCAGGAGAGATCGTACTTCTGGAAGCCTTCCACCCGTTGAACAAGGAACAGAAGCGCCTTCTCCAGCTCAGAGTTGCCTGCCCTCTCCCCTATTCCCAAGAAGGTGAGGTTCGACCAGTTGGCGCCGTGCCAGTAGCCGGCCAGGGAGTTGGCAGTTCCCAGGCCGAAGTCGTCATGAATATGGGTCTCTATGTTCCTGGCTCCAAGATCCAGCAGACGGGAGACCATCTCTGGAATGCCGTAAGGATCGCATGCATCCAGGAAGGGCACCCCGAGGCCCAGAGTGTCGCATATGCGCAGAGTGCAATGGGGATCTCTCTCCAAAATCTTGCTGACCAGGGGATAGACAAATCCAGGCAGGTCCGCTCTGGTGATGTCCTCCAAATGGGCTCTGGTCTTAAGTCCGTGATCCAGGGCGTAATCCAGAGCTTTGAGATACTTCTCCTCTGCTTCCACCCTTCCCTTCAGGCCCATCTTGGTGCGGATGTGGATATCGGAGATGGACATCAAGATGCCGGTCTCCCTGATGCCGTCCATCTTCAGCACAAGGTCGATATCCTTGAGATTGGACCTGGCCCATCCGGTCACCTCGGGCTGAGAATGTCCGCATTCCACCATGGCTCGGGCGGCCTCCTTGTCGCTCCTGGTGAAGAGGAAGATCTCCAGCTTGTCGATGCCTATCCTGTGCAGATACTCGAAGATCTTCAGCCTGTCCTTTACCTTTATCACCACACCGGGCATCTGGGCCCCATCCCGGAGCGTGGAGTCGCTGACGAACACCTCTTGTCCCAGGGGAAGCCTCAGCCTGGGAAGATCTTCATAGGATGCAAACATCTTCATCACTCGCCTCGCATCTTCAAACCAAGCGTCTTCTTCAGTCGCATGCTTCTACGAGATCATACTCCCAGCAGGTTTCGATGTCCATTGAAGCAGAAGACGACCTCGCAGAGGAGTCAAAACGAACATTATGCTCTTGCAGCAGCCTCCGGGCCTCAGAGCTTCTGTCATCTTCGGTCAGTCTCCTCCGGATGCTCTTCAGGATGGCCTCACGAGATCTGCAGAGCATATCGTACGTCGATCCCGGCAGAGAGCATATGCCGTGGTCCTGGCCGTAGCTGCATTCTGAGCATCTTCCAATAACTGCAATGCAGGGGGCACACTCCCATGCCGTCATGGGCAGATCGAGGACCAGGCTGAGAAGAAATCGCAGGGTGGAGATCTCGATGTTCGAAGTCTCCTGAATCTCCCGGCTGCAAAGAAGGCCGAATCTATTGGCCCTTTCGGCAATCACCTTCAGCCTTGATCTGAGAAGGCGAAAGTTCTCTTCGCCGGGAGCAAATCTACTGTCTTGCCCCTGGAGCTGTGCCTGCAGATCGGAGCTATCCAGGTAAGCCCAGGCCGCAGCCTCAAATAATGACGTGGCCAGGGAGACATCCCGGTAGGCGAATATATCAGAAACGCTCTTGAGCAGGGCAGCCGCCGCCAGGAGGTACCTCTGTTTGACCACCATTAAATCATAGACGGATGATGGTCTTATCACTCCCTGGGCAAATGCTTCCGCTGCCTGGCAGTATTCCCTAAACACGGGATCGAGCTCTGTTTTAATTTCATTTTCGTTGCCATTCGGGGAAATCCATTCCCGAGAAGATCTCCACTCCATCCCTGCCATCTCATTCACCTCCCAAAATGCTTGGTATTTCCTTGACCTTTTTAGGCCGCCAATCCAGATCCAGCTCCGCCTCCGGGCTGAGGGAGGGAACCCAGCGGTCCATTACTTCATCAAGATCGAAAAACCCCCAGTGAGGCGTGCCAGGACGCACATCAATATAGCCGTAGAACCGCCGCTGCATAGGATCATACTCTACGGCGAACCACTCTCCATTCTCCCGAAGAAAGTGCATCTGCACCAACCTCTCGGGAAATGGCACATCTAGAGTGGCATGAAGCCCGGGCAGGCCTATTATTCTAGCCTCATTTATCGCTGCAAACATCCTTTTCGCCTCCTTTATCAACTAAGAAGGAAACTATCACTATTTTTCTTTCCACCAGGATCTTTTGTGGATCCCGGTAAAAACACGAGCATAAAGCCGGATACAACAGGATAAATGAGATCTTCGGGATTCATAGGAGACCAGAAGGCGAATTTAATGGCGGTGCAAGCCTATGGTTAAAATCTGTCTTGGGAATTTTGTAATGCTGTGAGACCTGAGTTCCCTATCCCTTCTTCTGCGGCAGATCGCCATATTTATCCTGCAGGGCGATTGAGCTTCTTACTCTTTGCAGTTAAGTGAATCCCTCCCCAGATATTTTCATTTAATATTAGTTAATTATTCTACTTAATAGTATTTATGATATGTTCATAAATTTTCATAAAATTTCATAAAGCACAATAATACTCGCTGTTGCCAGCATCCGGCAGTGACCTACCTCGCAGACATTGGACGATGAAGCTTCGGCATAATTCCAGAGCAGAAATTGCCGGGAATTTCGGTACAGACTGCTCAAATCCACAAAATTTATATCGAATTATTATGATAATTAAACTTAGGGAGTTGTCCAGGGTGCAGGCCAGGGCTTTCGACGTGGTCCAGAGGAAGAAGCGCATAAACATGTTCAAGGCAAGAGGAGGCTGGATCTTCAAGCACTACTTTGAAGACCAGCAGACCTTTAGAGATCTGGCCGAATACTACGATAAGAACGGCTACCGCTTTGTCTTAAAGACCCTCGGCGAGAGGAACAAGGCCCTGAAGATCCTGGAGCAAAGGGGATTCGAAGTGGCCCTGGTGGAGAACGCGAGAGGGTACATAGTCAAGCTCAGCAGGTACAGCAGATATGCTTTCCTGCTGAAGAACTCCGTGGCTCACTTCGAGACCCCGGAGTGGCGCATCTTTCTCATGAAGGATCTGGCCGCAGTTGAGGAGGCCCTGCGTCAGGGGGCGAAGCTGGTAGAGGTGGATGTCAGGTTCTGAGCGTGGATTCCCCTGGCGCTATGGATTTGGGATAAGGTTAGATCTTTCCTGCCATAGCCCTCCCTGCGGAGCGCGCCACAGCTATGCGCATCAATGGTCAGTGGGGTGGCACTACCGACCTGATGAACAATCCTGACAGCAAGCAGAATATGCCGAGGTAGAGGAAGACCAGGATGAAGTTGTCGCCCGTCGCATCCAGGATGTGTCCGCTGAGGGCTGGTCCGAGCGGTCCGGCGACAAAACCGTAGGCAGCAAAGGCCAGCCCAAATATGGCCCCGAAGTGCTTGAGGCCGAAGCAGTCCGCTCACCAGGCGTCCCGTTCCGTTGGTGAGATTGAATGCCGTCAGGATGAGGATGGCCGACTCCAGCCCAAAGCCCCTGGACAGCCCGTAAGCTGTGGACAGGAGGCTCATGGCGACGCCCGCCGCGCCCGCAAGGGCCCAGGTGATCCAGAGAAACCAGAAGCTTCGGGTGTGAAGGCTCTCCTGCACTGTGAGGGATCTCTTCGCTGACACATCCCATCCTGCAGAACTCTGGGGCAGTCTTCCTGAAGATGGACTTGATAGAAAGACTGCCATCGTATGACATGATCTGGCCTTGAAATCGATGTAAAGAGCGCGTTCTTCCTTTTGTTGTTACTGACAGAGATACCGACAAAAAATGGATTACGTCAAGCCATCCTCATCGTCATCAGAAGTCGTTCCCCGACCGGCTGCCGTTTGCCTTAGCGCCAGCTCTTCTCGGAGAAGGCATATAACCTCATTCAATTCCTCCCTCCTTGGAAAACAGATATGACGGTCTGTTATCTTCTCCAGCTTCTCGATAGCCTCCTCAATCTTTGACATATCCACCTCTCAGGCCGGCTCAAAGCTGCATGGTGGTTGTGGCTGCTTCACGTATAAATTATTAAGGCCCAGATGCCCGAGCCGTTCCACCTCAGACTAAATCCTTCATCCATTAAAGACTTAAATAGGATGACCTACTAGCCTGAACCCCAGAAGCAGGTATCATATTCAGGATACCTATAATTTGAACCAGGCTGCGGTGACCATTATGGGATTGGAGATAGGTATCGAAGAGCGAGTGAGGCAGCTTCTGGAATGTCTTCCGGAGAAGGATGGTGCGCTCATACCCATTCTGCAGCGGGTGCAGTACGATCAGGGATTCATCTCTCCTGAGGCGGTCAAGGCTGTAGCTGAAGAGCTGGATGTTTCAGAGAGCATCGTCTACGGCGTGGCAACTTTCTATGCGGAGTTCAAGCTGGTCAGGCCGGGCAAGCATCATCTTAAGGTTTGCCTGGGCACATCTTGCTACCTGCGCGGTGGCCAGAGCCTGCTCGACCATTTTTCGAGAAAGTTGGGCATCAGGCCCGGAAAGACGACTGAGGACGGAAAGTTCAGCCTGGAGACTGTCGCCTGCCTGGGATGCTGTTCCCGCTCGCCGGCAATGGCCGTTGACAACGTCATCTACGGAGGCGTCTCTTCGGATCAGACCGACTCCATCCTAGCTGGCCTGGATTGAGACCATGAAAAGAGCATCAGACGCTCAAGCTCTGCAGGAGATTCAGAAGGATGCCAAGAAGGCTTGGCTTGAGCTGCTTCAAGGAGAGCACCCCCTGATCTGCACCGGCCTGTCCACCTGCGGCATCTCTGCCAAGGCTTCGGAGTGCCAGTTGGGCATCGAGTCCGAACTGGCGGACCGCGGTATTGCTTTCAGGAGCATGAAGGTAGGATGCCTGGGGCTCTGCTATGCGGAGCCTCTAATTTATATAAAAATGCCTAACCGGCCATTGGTCTGCTATGGTCATCTGCATTTGCATAATATAGCCTCGCTGGTCGATGCGGTATTTGATAATAATAATATCAACAACAATCTGACATTGGGAGCAATCGATCTTCCCGAGATCAAGGTGCTTCCTGTGCCTGGCTTGCTTTCTCTCTGGGAACACCCCATGATCAAGCCCCAGGTGAGAATCGCCCTGCGTAACTGTGGCCTCATCGATCCTGAGGACATAAGGCACTACATCGCCCAAGGCGGCTACGCTTCCCTGGCTAAGGCCCTGGCCATGAAGCCCGAAGGGGTGATCGAGGAGGTGAAGATCTCCGGGCTGCGCGGCCGGGGAGGAGCCGGATTCCCAACAGGCACCAAGTGGGAGTTCTGCCGCCGGGCCCCTGGCAAGGAGAAGTATCTGATCTGCAATGCCGACGAGGGTGATCCGGGAGCCTTCATGGACCGCTCCATCTTGGAAGGTGACCCCCACGCGGTCCTGGAAGGTATGCTGATAGCGGCATATGCCATAGGCTGCCATCAAGGGTACATCTACTGCCGTGCAGAGTATCCTCTGGCCCTCAAGAGGCTAGATATCGCCCTGCAGGAAGCTCGCGAGCTTGGCCTCCTGGGAGAGGACATCCTGGGATCGGGCATGAGCTTTGATATCTCCATTAAAGAAGGCGCTGGCGCCTTCGTCTGCGGCGAAGAGACGGCTCTTATGGCCTCCCTCGAGGGCAGAAGAGGAATGCCCAGGACCAGGCCGCCATTCCCGGCCAACTCCGGCCTTTGGGGCAAGCCCACCAATATAAACAACGTGGAGACGCTGGCCAATCTGGCACAGATAATCGACCGAGGGGGAAAGTGGTACTCCTCCTTTGGCGTAGGCCGCAGCCGGGGCACCAAGACGCTCTCCCTGGCAGGAGCGGTCAGGAGACCGGGACTGATCGAGGTCCCCATGGGCATGACCTTGCAGCAGATTATCTTCGAGATAGGCGGCGGAGTACCAGGTGATAAGGCCTGCAAAGGCGTGCTCACAGGCGGACCCTCCGGAGGATGCATACCCTATTTTAGCCTGGACGTGCCTGTTGACTACGAATCACTCACTGAGAAGGGCTCCATCATGGGCTCCGGTTCTATGATAATAATAGACGAGGACATATGCATTGTCGATCTGGCAAAGTTCTTCCTTACCTTTACACAACGCGAGTCCTGCGGGAAGTGCACTCCTTGTCGCATAGGAACTAGACAGATGCTGGCCATCCTCGAGAAGATATCGGAAGGCCAAGCCGTGATCGGGGACATTGCCAGGCTGGAAGGGCTTGCCAATGCCGTGAAGAATGGTTCTTTATGTGGCTTGGGCGGCACCGCCCCCAATCCTGTTCTGACCGCCTTGAGGTATTTCAGAGAAGAGTTCGAGGAGCACATCCTGAATAAAATCTGTCCCTCCCTGGTCTGCAAGAATCTAGTTGCCTACACCATCGATCCAGAGAGGTGCAAAGGATGTGGCTTGTGCAAGGAGAGCTGTCCAGCAGGGGCTATCTTGGGAGAGAAGAAGGCCGTGCACGCTATAAACGCCGTGGCCTGCATCAAATGTGGTGTCTGCATGGCAGTTTGCCCTGAGAAATTCAAGGCCGTGGCCAAGGAGGTGGCAAGATGCGCCTGAAAATTGACGGCAAAGAGGTTGAAGTGCCTCCTGGAATTATGGTTAAGGATGCTGCCAAAAGAGCTGGAATCAGGATCCCTGGCCTATGCGATCACCCGGAGCTAGAGCCTTATGGAGGCTGTCGGTTATGCTTGGTGGAGATTGACGGCATCAGAGGCTACCCATCCTCATGCACCACGCCCGTCTCGGAGGGCATGGCGGTGAGAACAGATACGCCCGCCCTGAGAAACCTGAGGCGAACGATCCTGGAGATGCTGCTCTCCCAACACCCCTGCATCTGCCTGACCTGCGAGAGAGCTGGGAAGTGCGATGATATCCGAGAGGCTATGAGGAAGGTGCCCCAGAGCATGGGCTGCCGGTACTGCCCCAAGGACCAGAGATGTGAGCTGCAGGAAGCCGTAGAATTGATAGGCTTGAAGAAGGTGGATTTGCCCTACCTTGGCAATATCAAGGAGGTGGTGAGAGGCCCCTTCTTTGACCGCGACCCGAATCTGTGTATCCTCTGTGGCCGCTGCATCAGGGCCTGCGAGGATCGCGGCCTGGGCGTAATATCTTTCATATTCAGGGGCTTCGAAGCTGAGATTGGCACGGCCTACGAGAAGCCTCTGGAGGATTCAGGCTGCAGGTTCTGCGGGGCCTGCGTGGACGTCTGCCCCACCGGTGCCTTGGCGGAGCGCGGCAGCAAGTGGGCAGGAGTTCCTGAAGAGATGGTGGTGACGGTCTGCCCCTACTGCAGCTCTAACTGCCAGATCGGTTTGGAGGTCAGCAAAGGAAGATTGCTCAGGGCCCATCCGGAGAAGAGCAAGCTCTGCGTTCGCGGCCGATTTGGCCTGGAGTTCTTAGGCCGCAACCGAATCCAAAGGCCGCTGGTAAAGAAGAACGGCAGGCTGGTGGAGGCCAGCTGGGAAGAGGCTTTGGACTATGCTGCAGAAGGGCTGTCTCTCCATCGTAAAGACCGTTTTGCCCTCTTCACCTCAGGCATTCTGACCAATGAGGCGCTCCATGTGGCCAAGAAGTTCGCCAGCCAGGTCATGATGAGCGAGGCTGTGGCACCGGACGTCTCTTCTCTTGACTCTAGGCCCGAGGATCTCCCCGGCCCAATGGTAGTAGTAGGAGATCTGGCAGAGACCAATCCCGCAACAGAGCTGTGGATAAGATCTCAGAGGTCGGTGGTAGTGAGCGCCTTTGGCACCTTGCTGGCCAGGCAGGCAGGCCAATGGCTGCGACCAAATCCAGGCGAGGAGGCTCTTTTGCTGGCCTCGCTTGCCCAGGCCTTGCAAGGCAGAGTTGAGGCGGCAGGCTCTGTCTCATCAGAGGAGATCGGTCGAGCGGCCAGAGGCCTACAAGGCGGCTCCGTAGTCGTTGGACCGGATTGCGGCCCAAATGTAAGAAAGGCGGCCAGCGATCTGGCTCAGTTTGCAGGAGGAAGGCTCTGCCTGGTGGGGAGAAACTGCAACTCCCGAGGAGCTGCGGCCCTGGGGCTGAACTTGAAATATGGGCCAGCATTGAAGGCCCTGTCATCTGGTGGCCTGAGGGCGGCCTACATCGCAGGCTGCAATCCCGTCAGAGCCCAGCCTGAGCTGGCGGAGGCTCTGTCAGGGCTGGATTTCCTGGCCGTGCAGGATCTCTTCTTGACGGAGACAGCAAGGCTTGCAGACGTGGTCTTTCCGGCAGCCAGCTTCTCTGAGGTCGATGGAACCTTCCTTGGCCCAGGAGGTAAAATATTGCAGCTCAGACAGGCCACACGACCTCTGGGAAAGCCCGACTGGCAGATCCTGGCCGAGCTGGGCCGAAGGATGGGAGCAATAGGATTCGATTTTTGCGATCCCAAGGCAGTGCGGGAGGAGATGCTAACCTTGGACAAGGCAGAGCAAACTAACCTCTTTCTGGGATCTTTCGAAGAGAAAGAACCTTCAAAGGGTTCGCCCCTGCTGGTCGAGGGCCCCAGCCTCTTCCAGTTCGGCAGCGGAACCAGGACCTCCAGGGTCTCCGACCTGCAGTATCTGACCAGGGAGCCAGTAATGGAGATCAATGCCGAAGATGCAAAAGAGATGGGCTTGGAGAGCAGAGTTCATGGGGGGAAGGTGAGAAGGGATGTATGAGGTTCTGGAGAGGGAGACGTTAGCCCCCGGGCTAGTGCTTTTGCGGATAAGGGCTCCCCAGGTCGCCCTGAAGGCGAAGCCGGGGCAGTTCATAATAGTAAGAGCTGACGAGTTCGCCGAACGCATACCTCTAAGCCTGGCCGACTGGGATGAAGAATCAGTAACGGTTATTGTCCAGGACGTCGGCGTGTCCACCCGCAAGCTCTGTGCCTTGACGAGGGGTGATTTCATCTTCAACCTGGCTGGACCCCTGGGTGCCTCCAGCCGAATCGAGAAGTACGGCACTGTCGCTGTAGTGAGTGGCTGCTTCGGCTCCGGGCCCGGCTACGCTCTGGCCAAGGCCCTGAAGGAAGCTGGCAACCGAGTCATCTACATCGTGGAGGCCAGAAACAGGGATTGGGCCTTCTGGCTGGACAGGATTGGGGGTGTATCGGACCGCTTGATAGTCACCTGCAACGACGGCAGTGCCGAGGCCTGCAATGCCACTGGGCCTTTGCAGCAGATCCTGAGATCGGAGAGGATCGACCGCGTCTACGCCATTGGATGCACCTTCATGATGATGGAGATCTCCAAGGCGACTGAGCCCTTCGCTATACCGACGCGCGTTAGCCTCATGCCCTTGATGGTCGATGGCACGGGCATGTGCGGGGCCTGTCGTTGCTCAGTGGGAGGCGAAGTTAAATTCGGGTGTGTAGACGGCCCTGAGTTCGACGGGCACAAAGTGGACTGGAGCCTCTTGATTGAAAGGATGAGGAGCTACCTTGAGGATGAGATGATGGCCCTCGATCTCTGGGAGAAGGAGAATTGGCATCGAGCTCTGGAACGGAAGAAGGCGCTCCACTAACCTTAATTCTTGATTATAGGCACATCGCGAGGCACTTGTGCCATCGTTTACCCTCATTTATAATATTAATCTCTAATAATATCAATAATAATTTTCTAAAAAAAAAATAAAAAACGTTTCAGGCCCCTTTGAGGCCTGATGCCTAGATTAAAGTTCTATTGCGTCCAAAATACTCTCGGCTTCCTCGCGACGGGCCTCCATCACGTAGGGTATTCCGGAGACGTAGGCTGCCTCCTCGGTGAGGGCCATGAGGTCGTCTCGCGAGATCGTCGAGAGCCTGAAGTTCCTGGAGCCGGCCATCAACTGCTGCAGCCCGGTCCTGAACTTCTGGCCGTAGGTGTAAATCGCAATGGCTCCTAAGGGTATGTTCTCGAAGTCGTTGCCGTACCTGGCCTTCAGCTCCTCGTAGGCCACAAAGATCTCCTCGGGCTTGGTGCCGAACTTGGAGACGGTCTTGGGCAGATCTCCCTTGGTTATCCAGTCCTGGATGTTCTTTCCGACCATTCCTGGAATCATGAGGGCTCGGCCCATGCAGATCGCCTTGAAGTAGGGGGTACCCATAGCCAGAACCTTGTAGACGCCGTCCTCGGTGGAGAATCCGCCCGCCATGGCCAGATCCGGCACACGCATGCCTCTGTTGGTCAGTCTATTGGCAAACTCGATGGCCAGAGCCTGCAGGTAGAACGTCGGTATGCCCCACTCGTTCATCATCGACCAGGGGCTCATGCCCGTCCCTCCCGGTGCGCCGTCGATGGTCAAGAGATCTAACTTGGCCTCGGCGCCATACCGCAGGGCCATGGCCAGCTCCACCATGCTGTAGGCACCGGTCTTGAGAGTGATGCGCTTGAATCCCAGGTCCCTGAGCCTGTCGATCTCAGCCATGAAGCCGTCGTAGGTGACGAATCCCAGACGCGAATGCCGCTCGAACTCCTTGATGGCGCCACCCTTGAAGGCCGCCTGGATCTCGGGCAGGGTCGGATCAGGGGAGACGACGTAGCCCCTCTTCTTGAGCTCCAGCGCGCGCTCCAGAGTCTTCACCTTGATCTCGCCGCCGATGCATTTTGCCCCTTGGCCCCACTTCAACTCGATGGTGTCTAGGTTATGCTGGGAGGAGATGTACTCGGCCACCCCTAGGCGAGTGTCCTCAACATTCATCTGCACCAGGATCTCACCGAAGCCGTTGTAAAACTTCTTGTAGGTGTTGATCCTTCTGTCCATCTCCGGGGACTTGGCTACCTGGCCCTTGCCGTCCAGCTGCAGCTCCGGGTCAATGCCGCAGACGTTCTCGCCGCAGACCAGGGTGATGCCGGTTATGGCCGCGCCGATGGCGATGTGCTCCCAGTTCTTCCTGGCGATCTCCGTCGAGCCCAGGGCCCCGGTGAAGATGGGCACCTGCATCTTGACCTTCTTGGACCAGCCGTACTCGGTCTGGGTGTTGACGTCCGGGAACAGAGCCGTATCCGGGCCGACCTCGACGCCGGCGGGCAGGCCCACTGCCCCGACAGCATATCCCTGAATGCTGAGATGAGAGTAATCAATGGGATAATCCTTGTCTGCTCCTGCGGTGATCTCTCCGAAAGGTCCAGGATAAAGCACTTCGCGGCCCCGGAAAGAAGCCAGCCAGGTCTCACATCCTCCCCGGCATCCGTCTAAGCAGTCCGAGCATATCCCTGACATGGGGACTACGCTTCGCGAGCGGTTGAAAGTCCCAGTGGCAGCACTGGCATTTGGCCTTCTCAGATTCATTAATCTCCATCCTTTTATAATATTATCGCAGACCCGCATCCAGTCCGCCTGGTGGATAGCTGGGTAAAGATTAGCATCTTCCATGGGCAGATCGTTTCCGAGGTCTTTGGCACCAACTGGCTTCCTACTTTCCGCCATAAATACCTTTTCATAAAAGCTCATAATTTATCTTGACATTGTCTCATAATACTACTAAGCCGTAGATAGTGCCGTCTGTCTTCGATGATACGATTCACTAGCTGAAAGCCTGGCTTTGTGCTTTGCTTTAATAATCTTGAGGATTTCGCGTTCACTGA
>Ga0315280_10000920_pt1 | contig 53150 bp, 35 predicted proteins | sample YL17G06_40_MG_FD_203697 | JGI IMG/M metagenome (GOLD analysis project Ga0315280, IMG submission 203697) | Sediment microbial communities from Yellowstone Lake, YNP, Wyoming, USA - YL17G06_40 | ecosystem: Environmental > Aquatic > Freshwater > Lake > Sediment | place: USA: Wyoming | collected... | reverse complement strand
GCCGGAGGTGCTGGGCGCGATTCAGCTGGCCGGCGGATTCATCTTGTGGCTCGTCGTGGCCGCCAGGTGGATCTTCCCCATACCGACGCAGCCGCTGAGGCTCTCCGGCGCCGAGCGCGATTTCCTGTTGACGGCGCCCGTGACACGACGCCGCATCACCAGCTACAAGCTGCTGCGCTCGCAGATCGCCGTTTTTCTCAGCACCGCGCTGATGCTCGTGTTCGCGTGGAACGCGGTGACCAGTCGATGGGCGTTCCTGCTCGGCATGTTCCTGCTGTTGACGACGCTGCGAATGCACCTGCTCGGCGTTGCCCTGAGCCGCGCGACGCTGCGGCGCGCGGCGGGCCGCCCCGACCCCGCCACCATCGCGGCGATCGCCGTGATCGCGGTTGCGAGCGCCGGGGCCCTGCTCGCGCTCGCACCCGGCGTCCTCGCCTTCGCCCGCACACGGGATCTGGCAACAGCGCTGCTCACCGTGCACGAGACCGCGTCACGTCCGGTCACGGTTGCGGCGTTGCTGCCGTTCACCCTGCTCGTCCGGCCTGTTTTTGCCGCCGGGCCGGGCTCGTTCCTTGTCGCCGCCTGGCCGGCCGTCGTGCTGGCGTTGGTGAACTACGCGTGGGTCGTGCGGTGTGAGGAGCGGGCCGAGACATCGGAGGCGACGAGCGAGCTGCAGACGGTCGAAGGGAAGCGCTCGCCTCCACGGCCCGTCTACCGGAGGGCGCCGTTCGCGTTGGCGACACACGGCCGGCCGGAGTGGGCGCTGGTCTGGAAGAACCTGATCATGCTCGGGCGCTACGCGAACGCGGCGATGCTGTTGCGCGTGGCCATCCCTCTGGCCGTCTTCGCCATTGCCGTCGCAGGCGGACGCCAGCGGCAACTTGCGGCCGCAGCGTTTCCCTTCGCCATCGTGATTTCCTGCGGCCTCACGGTGCTCGGCCCGTACAGCTTCCGCAACGATCTGCGCCAGGATCTCGCGCGTCTCGCGGTCCTGAAGACGTGGCCCGTCTCGGGCGAGCGGTTGTTGTGGGGCGAGGTGCTTGCGCCGACCATTGCGCTCACGGCCATCGTCTGGGTATGCATTCTCCTGACTGCGGTCCTGGTGCTCGCCGCCCCGCCCACCGCGCTTGGCTGGCCGGCATGGCTGGCCATCGCAGCCTCGGCGGCCATCGTCCTTCCGGTCGTGATCCTCGCGCAGGTCGTCGTGCAGAACGCGGCGGTCGTCCTGTTCCCCGGCTGGGTCGCGACGGGACCGTCGCGGCCCCGCGGCGTCGAAGCGATGGGGCAGCAGATGCTGATGTTCGCGGGCAGCCTCCTGCTGCTCCTGGTCGGCATCCTGCCCGGCGCCGTCGTCGGCGCGCTCGTCACGTTCGTCGGGTCTTACCTGATAGGCTGGCCCGCGATCTTTCCCGGGGCGGCCGCCCTTGCCGCCCTGCTCATCGCGGAGATCGTCCTCGCTGTCCGCCTGCTCGGCGACGTGCTCGATCGCACCGATCCCACCGCCGTCGAGGCCGGGTAGGAAGGCTCAAGGCTCAGGGCTCAAGGCTTCAGGCCCGTTTGGCTCAAGGCCACCCAGGCTCGCGGGTCATCACATTCCGATGACCGAGTAGTTCGCCCAGTAGAACGGGTGCCGGTACTTGCCGGCGAGCAGGGGCAGGATCACCTGGCGCAGCGCGCTGCCCGCACCAATCGCGGTGGTGCCTGGGCGCGACAGGTTGCGGTGCAGACCGAGCATGAGCGAGACGGCCGCCGGCGAGTCGTCGGGCCAGGTTGCCAGTACGACCGTCTTCGTTCCCGCCGCGAAGAACACCCAGCTGAGGCCCACCGGCACGGTGCCATCGCTTCCGACCCGGTCGACGTGCACCCGCGCCACGACGGCCAGCGGCGGCATCGCCGCGCGCATCAGTTCCCACGCCTCGACGACTTCAGCTTCTCCGGATTTCGCGATCGAGAACACGATCGGCGAGCGCATCGGGGTGACGGCGTTGGGAACGAAGAACGTCGCGAGGTGCAATATCGCCGCCGCCTCGACGCCGGTGCGGATCGCGTCACGCGTTGCGGTGGCGCCGCCGTACACCCTGGCGCGGCTGCTCCCGTAGAGCAGCGCCAGGCTGCGCGTCTCCTGTTCCGCGTTGGGCATCGGCGCCAGGTTCGCCGCCGGGTTGAGCAGCTTCAGCCGCTCCGCGGCCGACCCGGCCTGCCGGTTGGCGATCGCGACGAGCCGGGTGGTGCGAGGCGAATCGGATGCGGAGAACGACGTGCCCGCCACCAGGGTGAGTGCGGTGAGCGATGGCGCATACGACACCGCACAGCGCTCGATCAGGAAGCGGCCGTCCGCCGACTGCAGCGCCTGGAAGGGCAATGACCAGAGCGGGCCGTCGGGAACGATGACCACGCGGGTCCTGCCGGCGAGAAGGTGCTGCCACGGTTCGACGAGCCTCGCGTAGAGCTCCTGACCTGGGGTGGCGATGTCCGCGTCGCGGGTGCGGATTGCCGTCCGATAGTCACGCACGCGCCGCGTCAGGTCGAGCAACGTGATGTCCACCGCGATCGTGGAGAACTCGTACCCCGCCGGCTCGCTCGCCGACGGGGCGGCCTTGCCGCGCGGCGCCGGCTTCGCGAGGACGACTGCCAGCGTCTGTTTCTCACCCGTGACGAATTCCACGACCACGGTCTTGCCGTCGTTCACGAGGGCCGAGAAATCCGCCAACGTGCCGGCGTTGAAGAAGCCGCGCTGCAGCTTCAGCGCCGGGTGTGCCGCGTAGATCTTCCCGTCGAACGTCGAGCGCTGCTGCACGGCGTCGGTCAGCTTCGTCCTCAGCGAATCCAGCCGCGCCGGATCGGGCTTGGGACGCTCACGTTCCTTGTCCACCTGGACGCGCAGCGATTTCAGCGTGCGGCCCAGGCGCCGCTCTTCCTCCTGTTCTTCGGGCGAGAGGCCGGTGGTGATCAACGACCGGCTACCCGCCAGGATGTCGGCGAGCAGGTCCAGGTGCGCGCGCTCGGCAAACAGGAGCGCCTCGCCGATCTTCCCGGCGTCTCGCGGTTCGGCCAGCAGCAGTGCCATCTCGCGGTACGGGCCGCGGGTGTCGCCGAAGAACTCGTCGCGAGCGTCGTCGCCGGTGCGCGCGCGGCCCGATTCGACGGCCGCGACCGCGTCGCGAAGCGCGCGCTCGGCGCCGTCGCGGTCGCCCTTCTTGCGCAGCGCGCGCGCCGCGATCACCTTCGCTTTCGCGAGCGTGTCGTCGCTCTCGATGGCGCGCGCCACCGTCGCCGCCCGCTCGGCCAGCTCGATCGCCTGATCGACGTGATCGAGGTCCGCGTGTTCCCCCGCGAGGAGCGTCTGCATCACGGCGATGGCGGCCGCGTCGTTCAGCTCGTTGCTCAGATCCAGGGCTTTCTGGAACGAGGCGAGCGCCTCCTCGTGCCTGTCGCTCGCCGAGTGCACCAGGCCGATGTGCGCGTGCAGCCAGGCCACGTTCGGCTTGTCGTTCAGACCTTCGCGGATGGCCAGCGCCTTCGAGAACGCGTCGAGCGCCGCCTCGTTGTCCATCTCGGCGAGATGCGCGCTGCCGAGACCTGCGAGCGCCCGCGCGACGCCGTCCTGGTTGCGCAGCCGCTGGGCCAGCTCGATGCTGCGCTGGTAGTGACCCAGGGCGGCTGCCGGCTGCTGTTCCGTCATGTAAAGGTTGCCGATGTCCGCTTCCACGCGCATCGCGCCCTGGTCGTCGTTGTTGGTCTGAACCAGGGCCAGAGCCTTGCCGTACTGTTCGAGCGACAGGTCGAAGCGGCCCTGCAGCCGGTACACGTCCGCAATCTCGAGATGGCCGTCGAAGAGAGTTCCGGGGTCCATCGACGCCGGATTTTCCAGGCTCTTGCGGCACGAGTCCAGCGCGGCGTCGTAGTCCCCGAGTTTCTTCTGCACGCGGCCGATTGCCTGCCAGAGCGCCGGAGCCCCGGCACGGGTGCCCGCGGCTTCCTGCAGGCTCATGCTGCGACGGTAGGCGTCCAGCGCCGCGTAGTAATCACCGATGACGAAGCACGCATTGCCCAGCCCATGAAGGGCGTTGGCAAGCACGAACGTGTCCGGCAAGCCCTCCAGGATGTCGATCGCCTTCTGGTAGTGGTCGCGTGCCGCCACGCCGTCTCTCATGTACGAGACGGTGGCCATCCCGACCTCGGCGCTCGCCATGTGCTCTCGATCGCCGATCGCGGTGAATCCTTCCAGCGCTTTCTGAAAATGGTCCATCGCCGTGCCGCGATACGCCTCGTCCAGGGCGGCGGCGAAGCCGGGATTCAACTGGAGCGCCTGGCCGATCTTCAGGTGCGCGCGCGCCGCCGGGAGAACCGCCCCGGCCTGTTCGCCGATCTCGAGCTCGAGCTGATAGAACGCCAGCGCGTCTCTCATGCGGCCCGGCGAGGTGAACAGCCGGTCGCCCTGTCCTTCGAGTGCGAGCGCCAGTTCCGCGGTGACGAGCTGCGGGTTCGCTTTCAGAAGCGCCTCGCGTTCCTCCGCCGACGTCGCCCGGCCGATCTCGACGGCCAGATCGTCCGTGGCGGGGGACTCGCGCCAGATCAGCCAGGTGTCGCCCTCCTTGACGAATCCCATGTTGCGGATCCACGTTTCGGCGCGCGGCTTGTCGGTCGGAGTTGGCGTGACCAGGACCTGCGCCGTCGCGACCGCGGTCATGCTCGTCGCTTCCTGCTTGAGCCCGGACAGCGTCAAGCGGGTGAGTTGCAGTCGCTCGTAGGGAAACGCGGTCCGTTCAATCCGTTTTGCCAACTCCTGCATGATGGCCGAATCTCCGATGCCGGCCGGGAGCCGCGGTGCGCCGCGCGGGGCCTTCGGCGAAAACAGTGAGGAGAGGGCGGTCATGTCCTTCCTGGTGCGTGCATCGAACAGGCGGGCGACGAGCTGCTGGATCGCCTGTTCGTCGGAGGGGGCGGTTTGCGCGTGGGCGGGCAGTGCGAAGACGAGAACCAGGCAGGCCGAAATCGCCGCCGTGAGCCGCACGGGTGCCTTGTCCATCGATCCTCCTGGTCTTGATTTGCGCTCGTTGGCCGTCATCGGCATTAGACCCCGAAAGACGGAGAGTGGCTTGCAGTGACCGTGAGGCGAAAAAGGCGGGCAACCGAGCTTCAGCGCACGATTTCGTAGGGTCCGCTGGCGGGCTTCGTGTCGCTGAACTTGGGGACCAGGCGGCCATCCGCCGTCTTTTCCCACGTTTTGTAGACGCGCGCGGCCTTCGTCGCCGGTTTCGACGGCGAGGCCGCGGCCCGTTTCGCCGGCGCCACCGCCGCGGTTTTCGGGCGGACGCCGGCCGACATGATCGCGCCGGAGCCTGTACGGCTGCCGACCTGCGCGAGGTATTGCCGCGTTTCGAGGTACGGCGGGACGCGCGAACCATACCGATCGACGGTGTCGGGGCCTGCGTTGTAGGCGGCCAGTGCCAACTGCCTGTTGCCTGCGTACCGATTCAGCAGCTGGCGCAGATACGCGGCGCCACCGCGAATGTTCTGGTCGGGGTCGAACGGGTCGCGCACGCCCATTTCGATCGCGGTCGCCGGCATCAGCTGCATCAGGCCCATCGCACCCTTCGGCGACACGGCGCGCGGGTTGAAACCGGATTCCACCTGCACGACCGCACGCAGCAGCTGCGGCGACACATCGTAAGTGGCTGCGTGTTTCATGATGAGTTGATCGTAGGCCTTCGCGTAGCGCGCTTCGGCCGGCCGTGTCGAGCGGAACGGCGTGCCAATCACCCTGAAACTGGGCGCGGGTCCCTCGGGGGCGCGGTCCGAGTAGACAAGGTTGCCGTTCGTGTCGCGCCAGGAATAGATCTGCGCCCCGGCGGGCGCGGCGGTACCGGCCAGCAGCAACGCGACGAGCGACAGGCAGCGGATGTTTTTCAAAACTCCTCAACCCGGCCCACACAAGCTCCTTTTCGGGTTATCGGCCGCCGATCGAGTATCCTTTAGTCGCATCCGCCTCCCCGGCGCGCGGGTGGAACTAGGTGGTATTCTACAACTCATCCGTTCCGGTCCGTCCACGGTAGCGGCCGGCGGGCCCTGGTAACCGCGCTTTGCGCGGGGTTTCTGGCGTCTTACGGTGGTTCCGGCGGCGAAGTCGGCGTTACCGGGAGGGTGTTCGTTACCGGGACACCCTCCTGGGAGAGGGTGTCGAATGAAGTTCCCCGACGACGAAGACCGGTCGGTCATCGACCTCCGGCGGCCGAGACGGCGCAGGTATTTTCGGGCGATTTTCATCGCCCTGATCCTGCTGCTGCTGTTTGGCGCCAGCGCGCTGGTGTCCTGGTACGTCGATGCGCTCTGGTTCCGCTCCCTGGGCTACTCGAGCGTCTTCTGGAGGACGCTGGCCGTCAAGTCGGCCATTTTCGGCGGTTTCTTCGCCCTCACGGTCCTGCTGCTGCAGGTCGCGTTCTGGGCGTTGCGCCCTCCCCGCGCCGACCACGCCTCGTTCCAGCGCACGGTGATCATCAACGGCCGGCCGATGAGCGTCTCGTTCAGGCCCGTCGCCCGCGTCGTCAGCTGGCTGGTGGCTGTGTTCGTCGGGATCGCATCCGCGCTCGGCATGACGGCCGAATGGACGACCTTCGTGCTGTGGTGGCAGGCGACACCGCAGGCGGGGGCGGCGCTGGATCCGGTGTTCGGCAGGCCGATCACCTTCTACCTGCTGACGTTGCCGGCGTGGGAGATGCTCGCCACATGGCTGACGACGCTCACGATGATCGCGCTGGCGGCCGCGGTCATCTACTTCGTCGTCACGACGGGCGAGCGGGCGTTCAACTCGATCCGCGGCCTCGCGTCGCTGGGCGATCGCTACGGAGGATTGTCGTTCGCGCTGGGCGCGCTGCTGGTCGTCCTCGCCTGGCGCGTGTACCTGTCGCGGTTCGATCAGATGTTTCATGCCGGTTCCACCTTCTCGGGCGCGGGTTACACCGACGTCCACATCCTTCTGCCCGGCCTGCTGTGGGTGATCGCCGCGCTGATCGTCGGGGCCGCGATCGCGTTCGCGAACGCGATCCGGCCGCGCCGTTTCGTCTGGCTGGGTGCGGCCATCGTCCCGCCCATCGTCGTGTATGCGGCGGTTGTCGTCGTCGGCTGGTACGTGAACGGTTTCATCGTGAAGCCGAACGAGCTCGACCGCGAGACGCCCTACATCCGGCAGAACATCGCCTCCACGCAGCAGGCGTTCGGCCTCGCCCACATCGAACAACGCTCGTTTCCGGCCGACCCCGGCATCCAGGCACTCGACGTGGCGGCCAACGGCATCACGCTCGACAACGTGCGCCTCTGGGATTGGGGGGCCCTGCAGGACACGCTGCGCCAGATCCAGGCGATCCGCACGTACTACGATTTCCCGGATATCGACATCGATCGCTACCTCATCGCCGGCCAGGAACAGCAGATGATGGTCGCCGCGCGCGAGCTGAACCTGCAGCGCCTGCCGGAGAGCAGCCGCAACTGGATCAACGAGAAACTGATCTACACGCACGGTTACGGCGTGACGATGAACCCGGTGAACGGCTTCACGTCGGAAGGCCTGCCGAAGCTCGTGCTCAGCGACATGCCGGTACAGAGCGCGACGCCGGACCTGCAGGTGACGCGTCCGGAGATTTACTTCGGCCAGGTGACGACGAGCGACGTGTACGTGCGCACGCGACAGAAGGAGTTCAACTACCCGCAGGGCGAGAGCAACAGCTACACGACATACGGGGGCAAGACGGGGATTCCGATCGGATCGATGTGGCGCCGCCTGCTGATTGCGCTCGATCGCGGCGACCTCTCGAAGCTGCCGTTCAGCGACGACATCACGGCGGACAGCCTGCTGCTGATGCGACGCGAGATCCGCGAACGCGTGAGCACGATCGCGCCGTTCCTGTCCTACGACCCGGATCCCTACATTGTCGTGGCCAGGGACGGGCATCTGTACTGGCTGATGGACGGCTTCACGTCGGCCGACACGTTCCCCTACGCGACCGCGTACCGCGTGGGCAACGATGACATCAACTACCTGCGGAACAGCGTCAAGATCGTCATCGACGCCTACGATGGGACGGTCGATTTCTACGTGTTCGACCAGGCCGATCCTCTGATTCGGGCGTACCGCCGGACGTTCCCCGATCTGTTCAAGGACGCGAGCCAGATGCCGGCGGCCGTGCGGGAGCACATCCGCTATCCGGAGCTGCTGTTGAAGGTGCAGGCCAACGTCTACAGCCTGTATCACATGGCGGATCCGCAGGTGTTCTACAACCGCGAGGACCTGTGGAGCGTCGCGAGCCAGGTGACGCTGAGCGAAACCACGAAAGAAACCGTGACGCAGCCGCTCGAGCCGAACTTCGTGTTGATGAAGCTGCCTGGCGAGTCGTCGAAGATCGAGTTCATCGAGATCCTGCCCTTCACGCCGGCGAAGCGGAACAACCTCATCGGGTGGATCGCGGGGCGCAGCGACGGCGACGCGTACGGAATGGCGATCGTCTACGACTTCCCGAAAACGCGCCTGGTGGACGGCCCGCTGCAGGTGGAGGCGCGCATCGATCAGAACCCGCAGCTGTCGTCGATGCTGTCGCTGTGGAACCAGCAGGGGTCGCACGTGCGGCGCGGCAACCTGCTGGTGATGCCGATCGGGCGTGCCCTGTTCTATGCCGAGCCGATCTACCTGCAGGCGGAGCACAGCCCGATGCCGCAACTGCGGCAGGTCGTGGTCGCCGTGCAGGACCGGCTCGGCTACGGCCCGACCTTCGACGTGGCGCTGGCCAACCTGTTATCGCAGAATACGGCGACCAGCCAGACGACGGAGATGCCGGCGGCGGTGCAACAGGGGCAGGTCGCGGCACCGGCACCCGGGCAGCCACCTGTGCCGGGCGCGCCGGCGCCTGCTGCAACCCCGGCCTCCACGCAGGCGCTGATCGACCAGGCGGCGCGCGATCTGGCCGACTACCAGCGGTTGACTGCGGAAGGGAAACTGGGCGAGGCGGGCCAGAAGCTGGAATCGCTGAAGCGGGCGCTGGAGCAGCTGCGGCCGCCGCAAACGCCCCCGAAGAAATGAATGAGTGACGAGGGCTGCGACAGCGAGCAGCACCGGGCAGTTCTGCAAGGAAGCCGTAGACAAGAATCCGCCGGCGGAGCCGGCCGGCTTCCGGCGGAACTGCCTGGCACTGCTCACGCGGGCCGAGGCCTCGCGTCCGAGGGCCGAGGCACCCGCCTACGCTCGCGGGCGCTCGACGCGAGCTACGGCGAGGCCTCGCCATAGCTGCGCGGTGCCGTCGATGCGCAGCGGAGGCGGGAGCTCGGCCCCTACGCGCCGATCATCTCGCGGACCACCTTCTCGCTTTCCGCCAGCATCTCGTCGATCTTCGCCACGTCGCGCCCGCCGGCTTCGGCGAAGTCGGCGCGGCCGCCGCCGCCGCCGCCCACGATCGGCGCGATCTGCTTCACGATCTTGCCTGCCGGGGCTTTCTTCGTCAGGTCGGGCGTCACTGACACGACGATGGCGACTTTGTCGTCGGCCGCGCTCGCCAGCACGACGACGCCGCTCTTGATGCGCGCTTTCAGCGTGTCGGCGAGGGCGCGCAGCGCCTCCTTTTCGAGGCCCTCGACGCGGCGTCTGACCAGCGTCGCCCCACCCACCTGGACGCTGTCTTCGGACTCGATTCCCGCCTGCGCGCCGCCACCCCCGAGCGCCACCTTCATCTTCAGCTGCGAGTTCTCGCGCCCCAGGCGTTTCGCCTCGGCCTGCAGCCGTTCGACGGCCTCGGCCGCCTGTTCGCCGGGCACGTTGAGCGCGGCGAGGATGCCGTCGAGTTCCCGGCGCCGCTGCTGGTAGTACGAGAGGGCCTCCAGGCCGGTGACCGCCTCGATACGGCGGACGCCGGCCGCGATGCCGGTTTCCTGGACGATCGTGAAGAAGCCGATGTCGCCCGTGGCCTGCACGTGGGTGCCGCCGCACAGTTCCATGCTGAAACCGGGCACCGACACGACGCGAACGCGCTCGCCGTACTTCTCGCCGAACAGCGCCATCGCGCCGGCAGCCATCGCGTCCTGCGTGGACCGCACCTCGGTCTCGACCGGCACGTTTCGGCAGACCTGTTCGTTGACGATGCGCTCGACGTTTTCGATCTGCTCGCGCGTCAGCGGCGCGAAGTGGACGAAGTCGAAGCGCAGGCGGTCGGGCGCGACGAGCGAGCCGCGCTGCTGCGCGTGGCCGCCGAGCACCTGGCGCAGCGCCGCGTGCAGCAGGTGGGTCGCGGTGTGGTGGCGCTTGATCGCCTCGCGCTGCTGTTCCGCCACCTCGGCCGTGACCAGATCACGCGAGGCGAGGGAGCCGGCCAGGACACGCACGCGATGGAGACGCGGCCAGTCGGACGCGCCCCGCAGCAGGCCTTCGACGACCGCCTCGCCGACGCCCGCCAGTTTGTAGATCCGGCCCGCGTCCGATACCTGGCCGCCGGCCTCCAGGTAGAACGGGGTCTGGTCGAGGGCGACGTAGCCCACCTGTCCCTCGTGCAGCTCCCCCACTTCCGCCCGGTCCTCGTTGAACAGCGCGATCACCTGCGCGCCGTGAATGCGCGTGGTCGTGTAGCCTTCGAACCGGTCGCCCGATCCGCGCAGCGCTTCGGAGGTCGCCTCCTGCGCCACCGAGAAATTCTCGGCGCGCATGCTCTCGAAGCCGCTCTTCGACCGGGCTTTCTGGCGCTGCGACTCCATCGCCTGGTCGAACCCGGCGCCGTCGAGCGTCAGGTGCCGTTCGGTGGCCAGGTCCTCGATGAAGTCGAGCGGCACGCCGTAGGTGTCGTAGAGGCGGAACGCGTCTTCGCCGGGCACCACGCGGCTGCGGCTGGCCGCCGCCCGGTCGAGCACCTCCTCGAGGCGCGGCAGTCCCGAGGAGAGGACGGTGTCGAAGCGCTCTTCCTCGGTGCGGACCACCTGCACGATGTAGTCGCGCTGCGACTTCAGCTCCGGGTACGCGTCGCCCATCTGCTTGACGAGCACGTCCACCAGCCGGTGGAGCGCCGGTTCCTGCAGGCCCAGCCGCTTTCCGTGGCGCATCGCCCGGCGCATGATCTTGCGCAGCACGTAGCCGCGCCATTCGTTCGACGGCACCACGCCGTCGGCGATCAGGAACGTGGTGGCCCGCATGTGGTCCGCCACGACCCTGATCGAGACGTCGGCCGGCGACATCGTCCCCTGGTAGGTGGTATCCGTCAGCCGCCCCAACGCGTGGATGAGCGGGGTGAACAGGTCGGTATCGTAGTTCGACAGTTTTCCCTGCAGCACGGCGGTGACGCGCTCGAGCCCCATCCCCGTGTCGATCGATTTCGCGGGAAGCGGCTCGAGCCGTCCGTCCGCCTGGCGGTCGAACTCCATGAAGACGTTGTTCCAGACCTCGACGAACCGATCGCAGCCGCACGCGATTCCCTTGCAGATCGGCTCGGGGCAGGGGATGTCGGGACCGCGGAAATAGTGGATCTCCGAGCACCGCCCGCACGGTCCCATCTCGCCCATCGCCCAGAAATTGTCGGCGATGCCCAGCTCGCTGACGCGATCCGCGGGGAGGAACTCGCGCCACGCGTCGCAGGCTTCGTCGTCGCGCGGCACGCCGCCGTCGCCGCTGAACACCGTCGCGAACAGCCGCGAGGGCGGAATCCGCCAGGCCTCGGTGAGCAGCTCCCAGGCGAACCGGATCGCATCCCGCTTGAAGTAGTCGCCGAAGGAGAAATTGCCGAGCATCTCGAAGAACGTGTGGTGTCGCAGCGACGGCCCGACGTTCTCGAGGTCGTTGTGCTTGCCGCTGACCCGCATGCACTTCTGCGAGCTGGTCGCGCGCGCGTAGTCGCGCCGCTCCCTGCCCAGGAAGAGGTCCTTGAACTGGTTCATGCCCGCGTTGGTGAACAGCAGCGACGGGTCGTCGGCGGGCACCAGCGACGAACTGGCGACGATGCGGTGGCCGTGGCGTTCGAAGAAGCCGAGAAAGGAGCTGCGAATCTCGCTGGAGATCATATGGACAATTGTACTATTCCTCGTCCACCGCGAAATCGGCCGACGGCGCGCGGCGCCGGTCGAGCGCCCGCCTCACGTCGGCCGGCGGGAAGCCCTGTCGGACGAGCGCGGCGAACAGGCGCCGGTAGTCGGCGGGCGTGCGCAGCAGCGCGCCTGCACCCTTGAGCCGCCGGTCGAGCGCGCGCTCGAGCAGCGCGTCCTCGTCGACCTCCCGGAAGACGGTCTCGACGGCTCGCCGCGCGGTTTCGGCATCGATCCCGATGCTGCGCAGGCGCAACAGCACCCGATCGCGGCCGCGCCCGCGCAGGGCCGATTCGACGCGTGCGCGGCTCATCGCCACGCGCTCGTCGTCGATGGCGTGGGTGAAGCGCAGGTGCTCGATCGCGCGATGGACGACATCGTCGGGGCAGCCGCGGCGCCGCAGGCGCAGCTGGATCTCCGCGGCGGACAGGTCGCGCCCGGCCAGCCACCCCAGGGCCAGCGCGCAGGCGGACTGCACCGACGCCGGCGGGCGCGAGGAAGGGCGATGGGTCATGCTGGCTCGCCCCTTTCCGCGGAGTGCAGGAGCTATTTGCCAAACCGCGTGATCTTCGGGGCGTCCCCGCTCAGCACGCCGCTGGCCATCTGCGCCTTGGCCGCATCGCCGGTCATCGAGATCCCCTGGACCTTCAGCTTGAACTCGTCGATGTTGGTGACCCAGCGCATCGCTTCCTCGAAGGTGACCAACCCCTGGTTGTACAGGCCGAGGATCGACTGGTCGAACGTCTGCATGCCGTACTGGGAGGTGCCCTCGGCAATCGCCGCCGGGATCTGGCCCGTCTTGGCGCGGCTGCCGATGCAGTCGCGAATGAACGGCGTGTTGATCATCACTTCGACCGCGACGACCCGGCCGGCGCCGTCGGCGCGGGGCAGCAGGCGCTGCGAGATGATCGCCTTGAGCACCGTGGCGAGTTGCAGCCGCACCTGCTTGCGCTGATGTGTCGGAAAGACCGCGATGATGCGGTTGATCGTCTCGGTCGCATCCATCGTGTGGAGGGTCGACATCACGAAGTGCCCGGTCTCGGCCGCCACCAGCGCCGTCTCGATGGTTTCAATGTCGCGCATCTCGCCGACCAGGATGGCGTCCGGATCCTGCCGCAGCGCGCTGCGCAACGCGTAGGCGAACGACTGCGTGTCGACGCTCACCTCGCGCTGGTTGATGATCGATCGGTGATCGCGGTGCAGGAATTCGATCGGATCCTCGACGGTCATGACGTGGCAGTTGCGCACGTTGTTGATGTGGTTCACCATCGCCGCCAGCGTGGTGCTCTTGCCGCTGCCGGTGGTTCCGGTCACCAGCACGAGCCCCCGTTCGGTCTCGGCGATCCTGCTGATCACCGGCGGGAGGCCCAGCTCGTCGATCGCCATCACGCGCATCGGGATCACGCGCAGTGCCAGCCCGATGGTGCCGCGCTGCTGGTAGATGTTGCAGCGGAAGCGGCCGAGCGAGGGCACGCCGTAGGCGATGTCGATCTCCATCAACTCGCTGAACTTCTGGCGCTGCGCGGTCGACATGATCGCCTGCGCCATCGTGACGGTATCCTCGGGCGAAAGCCGTTTGTCCTCGGTGGCGGGCACCAGCGTGCCGTGCAGCCGCAGCATGGGGTAGGAACCCACCTTCAGGTGCAGGTCCGAGGCACCCCGCTCCACCGCGATCTTCAGCAGGTCGTTGACGTGCATGGGTCCGTCATCTCGTTTTCGCAGTCGCCGCGGCGGCTGGCGCGGGTTCCGGGTAGACGTGCCTGAGCCAGCCGTGCGGATCGGGTCCGGTGCCCGCGATCAGCCCGAAGAAGGCGTTCTGAATCGCCTCGGTGACCGGCCCACGGCGGCCGCTGCCGATCGAGATCTTGTCGATCGAACGCACCGGCGTGATCTCGACGGCGGTGCCGGCGAAGAACACCTCGTCGGCGATGTAGAGCATTTCGCGCGGTACCGGCTGCTCGCGCACCTCGTAGCCCAGCTCGCGCGCCAGCGTGACCACCGAATCGCGCGTGATCCCCGGCAGGATGGCGGCCGCCAGCGGCGGCGTGAAGATGACGCCGTCACGGACGAGGAAGATGTTCTCGCCGCTGCCTTCGCTCACCTGCCCGCCGGTGTCGAGGGCGATGCCTTCGCTGTAGCCTTCGACAATCGCCTCCATCTTGATGAGCTGGGAATTGGCGTAGTTGGCGCTGCTCTTGGCGAGCGACGGAAAGGTGTTCGGCGCGCTGCGCGTCCACGAGCTCACGCGCACGTCGACCCCTTGCTCGAGCGCCTCGGGCCCCAGGTAGCGGCCCCATTCCCACAACATGATGGCGGCGTCGACCGGGCAGGGGAACGGATTGACGCCGAGCGTCGAGTAGCCGCGATAGATGATCGGACGGATGTAACAGGCGCGGAAAGTGTTGGCGCGGATCGTCTCGAGCACCGCCTCCTCGAACTCGCCCCGGGGCATCGCATACTCCATCCGATAGATCTTGGCGGAGTCGTAGAGCCGGCGGATGTGGGCATCCAGGCGGAAGCAGGCGGGTCCCTTGGTCGTGTCGTAACAGCGCGCCCCTTCGAACACGCCGCTGCCGTAATGGACGACGTGCGAGCCGATGTGGATCCTGGCGTCAGCCCAGTCGACCAGCGAACCGTTCATCCAAATCTTGCCCGTTCCAGCGAAACTCATCGGGTCACCTTTGATGGCGGGTGGGGCGGGCCCCGCCTGCCCCACCTGCCCCCTATCCCATTGTCAGCGGCCGCGTCGAGCCGAGGCGAGCCGACGGGACGCGCGCCCGCCAGCGCAACCATTCTAATCCATCTTGGTTCTTGGTCCCTGGTCCCTGGTCCTTGGTGCGACGCGCGCGGTTCAGCACCAGGGACCCGCGCCAGGAACCAAGAACCAAGAACCAAGAACCAGGAACTGATCACTGCGCTTCGCCGCAGAAGGGGCAGCGGTCCGACCGGGCGTGCAGTGGCTTGCGGCAGTGCCAGCAGAAACGCGGCTGGGGCGTCTCGCGCGCCTTCAGGCGGCTCTGCAGGTCCGACAGCGCGTCGCCGTTGCCACCGGCCGGCCGCGCCGTCGCATCCGCCCGTCCCGCCCGCGCACCGGTTGTGCGCTTGCGCGCGGCCAGCAACTCTTCGAGCAGTTCGCCGGCCCGCTGGTAGCGGTCGGGGATCGCCGGCGCGAGCGCGCGCATGACCACCGCGCTGATGGTGCGGGGGATGCGGGCGTTGCGCTCGTGCAGCGGCGTCACGAGGTCGCCGCGCATCAGCTTCGCGATGTCCTTGGGCAGCGGCACATCGTAGGGGAGCACGCCGGTCAACATCTGGTACATGCTCACGCCGAGCGAGTAGATGTCCGAGGCGAACACGGCCCGGCCCTGGAACTGTTCGGGTGCCATGTAGGGCGGGCTGCCGATGACCGTCGTCCCCTTGTCGGTGAGCTCGAGAAAACGCGAGGTGCCGAAATCCGCGACCTTTACCAGGCCCGACTCGGCCACCAGCATGTTGGCCGGCCGCAGATCGCGGTGGATGACGCCCTGGGTGTGCGCGTAGTCGACGCCGTTGCAGATCTGGCAGATGAAGTCGAGCGCGCGCGGCAGTTCCAGCGGCCCCTCGCGCGCGATGATGTTCTCCAGCGTCTCACCCTGCACGTACTCCATCACGATGAAGAACGTGTCCTCGAGCTTCTCTGCCGTGATCACCGAGACGATGTTCGGGTGCGCCAGGCTCGCCAGCAACCGCGGCTCGCGCAGCAGCTCGCCGAAATCGACGTTCTGGCGGTGCGGCACCTTGAGCGCCACCTTCTTGTGGATCCAGGTGTCTTCGGCGAGGTAGACGGCTCCGAACCCGCCGCTTCCGAGCGACGTGAGGATCTTGTATTTCCCGATGGTCTGACCGCGGAAGAACATGCAGGCGGCGAGAGTATAGCGCAGTGCGGGCCGCCGCCGCGGGGAAACGACGGAACGCGGCTCACACTAGTTATAATCCGTGGCGATGCATGCCCGGTTCTTTGTTCCCGATCTCGAGCCCGACGAGCCGGCGGCGCTTCCGCCCGAGGAGGCCGAACACCTGCTGCGCGTCCTCCGGCTGCGCGCCGGCGACACCATCGCCGTGTTCGACGGCCGGGGCCGCGAGTACCTCGCGCGCATCGAATCGGTCGGCCGCCGGAACGTGATAGTCCGGGCGACTACCCGGCACGAACCCGCCCCCGAACCGTCCGTGCGGCTGACCGTCGCGATCGCCGTCACGAAGGGCGAGCGCATGGATGCCGCCGTGCGCGACGCCGCGATGCTCGGAGCAGGCGTGGTGCAGCCGGTCGTCACGGCGCGGACGGAAACGACGCTGGCGTCGCTCGCTCGGGGCAAACGCGTCGAGCGGTGGCGCCGCGTGGCGATCGCCTCCGTGAAGCAATGCGGCCGGGCGGTGGTGCCTGAGGTCCGCGACCCGCTGGCGTTCTCGGACTACCTGCACACGGAGACGGCCGATCTCCGCCTGCTGCTCGTCGAACCGCGCGCCGAGGGGTCGTCGAGGCTCGCGGGCGTCTCCACTCCCGAATCCGCCGCGCTGCTGATCGGACCGGAGGGCGGCTGGACGCCCGACGAGATCGTCGCCGCGTGCCGAACCGGCTTCCACGCGATTACGCTCGGTCGCCGCACGCTGCGTGCCGACGCGATGCCGGTCGCCGCCATTTCGGTGCTGCAGTTCATCTGGGGCGACCTGTGATCGTCGGCTGCGAGCCCTCCTCTTCGGCAAGGCCATTCGGAGTCGGCGTCCCGCATCCACTGCGTGTTGAGCGAGGCTGCGCCGCCGACCGCGTCGCGAACGCTTTGCCCGCTGCGTGCCGGGCTCCGCCCTCCGGAGAACGTCGCTCCGTCCGTTCCGTTTTCGGCTTGAGAATCGGGCTGGCCCGTGTACGCGCTTGATCGACCCGCCTTCGCTGCCTCTCGGTCCCCGCAGCTACGGCGGGTCCGCCGTAGCTCGCACGCAATCAGCGCGAGCGAAGGCGGACCGCTACGGGCTGCGCCCGGAAAACGTCGCTTCCTCCGCTCCGTTCTCGTGGACCGATCGTCGGAGGGCTCCGCACGGCCCGCGTCGGGCAAATCGTCCGGGCCGCGGCTCGCTGAAACGGCATCCGGTTGCGGCGCATGGATGCCGGCGACAGCAAGCCTGCGAGCACCGCGATCGGCGCAGCGTCTAAAACGCGGCGGCGTCCGTGGGTATGAGCGAGGCCTGGCGCGACCTGGCCGCCGCGGCCCGCGCACACGGCCCGGTGCGGAGAACGCCGCCAGCGTTTTGCCGCGGTGTCGAGCCGGCTTGCAGAGCCGGCATCCGTGCGTCGCGCTGCGGAGCCGGCTCGGGTGGGGGCCGCGTCCGCGCCGCTGCGTCTGCCCCGGCCGCAATCCGGTCTCTAGCGCGTCAGCCGCTCGATGAGGGCGCGGTGTTGCGGATACTCCGCGATCAGTTGCGCGCGGTCGGCGAGCTCGAAATCCTCGAAGATGAACCCCGGCGCCACGGTGCAGCCGACCAGCGCGAACGAGTCGGGCGAACGATCGTCGAGCATGGCGCCGAACCAGTGCCCCGCCGGCACCACGGCGTGGAACGAGCCCGGTCCGAGCGGCAGGGCCGACGCGACGCCATTCGGTGCGATCGCGTGCAGCGTCAACGGCGAGCCGTCGTAGAAGTGCCACACCTCGTCGGCCTTCAGTCGATGAAATGCCGAGAACTCGGAGCCCCGCAGCAGGAAGTAGATGGCGGTCGAGATCGGGTGAGCCGTCGCGAAGCGGGAAGGGAGCGCGGTCGCGGGCAGGCTCTCCGGCGAGCGATACGTCTGGCGGAACCACCCGCCCTCCGGGTGTCTCTCGAGCCCGAGCCGCGCGATCCACTCGTCGGCGCTCATACGGTTTTCCGCAAGCTCATGCTCCCTTCTCACCGGGCGAAGCGGAGCGCGACCCATTCATCTTCGCTCTTCGCCGCGCGCAGCTTCGCGCCGGCCGACCCGAACGCCGCCGCCACCGCCGCCTCCTCCTCGGCGAGCATGCCCGACACGATCAGATCGCCACCGGCATTTGCACGCAAGACGACGTCGGCCGCGGCGCGGCGCAGCAGCTCGCCGGCCAGGTTCGCGACGACGATGTCGGCGCGCAGGACGTCAACGGTGCGGAAATCGGCGCAATCCAGTCGAACCTGTGCGTCGACGTCGTTGAGCGCGAGGTTCTCTCGCGCCGCGGCGACCGCGTCTGCGTCGTTGTCCACCGCGATCACCGCTCGGGCGCCCAGACGGGCGGCGGCGATCGCCAGCACGCCGGAGCCGGTGCCGATGTCGAGCACCGTGCGGCCGTGCACCGGGATCTCCTGCATGAGGTCCAGACACAGCCGCGTCGATGCGTGGTGGCCGGTGCCGAAACCGGTGGACGGCACCACGATGATCAGCAGGTCGCCGGCATGCGCCGCCTCGCGCGCCTCCGCAGCGCACCGTGGCGGCGTGACGACGAACCGTCCGGCGCGAACCGGCTGCAGGTCCGCCTGGCTGCGGCGTGCCCAGTCCTCGTCTTCCACCTCGACACGCTCGCAGGTGAGGCGCGCGTCGCCTGAAGCGCGCAGCCACGCAGACGCCTGGTCGCGCGATGCCTGGGAGTCGAAGAAGACGCGCCACACCGTTGCCGATTCCTCGATCGCGGTCGGGTGAAAGTCGTCCAGGCCGGCTGCCAGGCGGTCGTGCAGATCGAACGCGGCTTCCGCCTCGGGGGTGAATCGGATGTCGAGGGCAGGGAAGAGTTTCAGGAGAAGATGTCCTTTACGCGTTCGAACACGCTCCGCTCGTGGTCGTCGCCCTGCACCTTCGGTTCCGTCTGCTGCGCGGGGAGCGTTTCGGCCAGCTGCTCGAGAAGCCGCTTCTGCTCCTTTGTCAGCCGGCGCGGCGTCGTCACCTGCACGACGACGTGGAGGTCGCCGCGGCCACGGCCCGAGATGCTCGGCATCCCCTTGCCGCGCAGCCGCAGCACCGTGCCGGTATCGGTGCCTTCGGGCACCCGCACCACCTCTTCGCCGTCCAGCGTCGGAATGCGTATCTCGCCGCCAAGGGCGAGCGTCGGAAAACTGACCGGCATTTCCAGGTACAGGTCGTCGCCGTCGCGCCGGAAGAACTCATGCTCCTGCACGTGCACGACGACGTCGAGGTTGCCGGGAGGCCCGCCCGCGTGACCCGCTTCACCCTCGCCGCGCAGGCGCAGGCGCTGGCCGCTCGCGATGCCCGCCGGGATCTTCACGCTCAGGCGTCGCTGCTCGGTCACCTGGCCGCTGCCGTGACAGCTGGCGCACGGCTTCGAGATGATCTGGCCGCCGCCGCGGCACTGCGGGCACGTCTGCGCGACGGTGAAGAAGCCCTGCTGGTAGCGAATCTGCCCGCGGCCGCGGCACTGCGGGCAGGTGACCGCCGAGGTGCCGGGCGCGGCGCCGCTGCCCTGACAGGTGCCGCACTTTTCCTGGCGCGGGATCTGGATGGTGGTCTCGGTGCCGTGGGCGGATTCCTCGAACGAGATCTCGAGGTCGTAGCGGAGATCGGCGCCGCGCTGCGGTCCGCCCCGTCGCCGTCCGCCGCCGAAGAGGTCGCCGAAACCGAACAGATCGCCGAGGTTCCCGAAGATGTCCTCGAAGCCCGCGAAGATCGTCGGATCGAACCCGCCGGCCCCGACACCGGCCCCGACGCCGGCGTGCCCGAACCGGTCGTACGCCGTGCGTTTCTCGCCGTCCGCCAGGACCGCGTAGGCCTCGGCCGCCTCTTTGAATCTCTCCTCGGCGGCTCTGTCGCCCGGATTGCGATCGGGGTGGTACTTGAGCGCCAGCTTGCGGTACGCGCTCTTGATCTCCTGATCGTTCGCGTTGCGGGCGACGCCCAGCACGTCGTAGTAGTCGCGTTTGCTCACGCCTTGGCTACCTTCACCATGGCCGGGCGCAGCAGTCGGTCACGCAGCTTGTAGCCCCGCCGGAACTGCTCGACCACGTCTCCCTCGGGGTGCCCTGGCACCACTTCGTGCGTCACCGCCTGGTGCAGGTGCGGGTCGAACTGGTGGCCGACCGCCTCGATCGGCGTGACGCCGCGCCTGCGCAGGAGGTCGAGCATCTGCTTGTGAATCAGTTCCACGCCCGTGCGGTACGCGTCGGCGCCCGCGCTCGGATCGGCCAGCAGTGCGCGCTCCATGTCGTCGACGAGCGGCAGCAGCTCGGTCAGCACATCCGTCGCCGAGTACTCCGCCTGCTCGCGGCGCTCCCGCTCGACGCGCTTGCGGTAGTTGTCGAATTCCGCGGTCTTGCGCAGCAGCCGATCGTAGTAGTCGTCGCGTTCGCGCGCGATCGTTTGCACGTCCTCGGGTGACAGCGCGGGCTGCTGCGTCGTGGCCGCCTGGGTCGATGACGGCTGCGCCTCGGTCGCCGGCGCGGCGGTATCTTGCGCCCGGGCCTCTTCGTCTCCGTCGCCCGATTTCCCGCGCGTGCGCACCGGAATCTCTTCCCCCACATCGTTGACGGTATCGGATGACTTGGGCATTGGTCCAGTCTCCTGTGTCGATGCGCCCGCCTCCGCTGCCGGTCCAGTCATGGCAGCGACGCGTGGCCCCGCCCCGGCTCGAATGAGATCCCGGCGAGCGAAGGCGGGGCACACCGTCCGTCACTCCGGCGCGCATCTACGCAACACGCACGCCCGCGTCGGCCGCGAGTGCGTCGCGCGGGACCGCACGCCCCGGGCTCAAGCCTGGGGCCTGCAACGCTCGGGTCCACGGTCGGCGTCTGTCTGATCCCATCCGCTGTCGCGCAATACGCGCGACACGGCTCGTGCGACGCTCTCGACGACCGAGATCGATCGCCAGTAGGGCATCCGCGTCGGACCGATGATTCCCACCCGGCCCATCCGCCGTCCGTCGAAATAGGTGGACGTCACGAGCGCAAAATCCTTCAGGTCGGGCACCTGGTGTTCGGTGCCGATGATGACCGTCAGCCCCTCGGCGTTCAGGTATTCGGCGAGCAGCCGCACGAGCCGGTGCTTTTCCTCGACGAGCTTGAGCAACCCCTGCAACGTGGTGAGGTTTGGCCCCGACTCGTCGCTGGCCCGGTCGAGCAGCTGAGACGCGCCGTCGATGAACAGCGGATTCTCGTCGGGCAAGCCCTCGAAGGTCGAGTGCGCGAGCCGCAGCGCGCGCAACAGCAGCCGGTCGTAGAGGCTCTGCTCCTGGCGCAGCCGCTCGATGACCACCCCGCGCACCTCCGCGAGCGTCCGCCCTGCGAACTCGCTGTTCAGGTAGTTGGCCGCCTGCTGCAGCACGTCGGGATCCAGCCGTTCCTTGATGTCGACCACCTTGTGCGTCACCTGGCCGCCGCGCGCAACCATGACGACGAGGATCGCGGTGTTGGCGAGCGGCACGAAATCGATGCGGTGAAACGCCGCCGCCTGGTTCTCGGGCCCCAGCGCGAAACCGACCTGCCGCGAGCTCTTCGACAGCAGGTGCGACACCTGGGCCAGCACGTCGTCCATCAGCGCGGACGCGCCGGCGCCCTGCCGCAACCGGGCTTCGACCGACGCGTTCGCCCGGCTGGTGTGGCGCAGCTGCAGCAGCAGGTCGACGTAGAACCGGTAGCCGAGGTCCGTCGGCACGCGCCCGGCCGACGTGTGCGGCTGGTGGACGAAGCCCTGTTCCTCCAGCTGCGACAGCACGTTGCGAACGGTGGCGGACGACAGGCCGAGGCCGCCCAGTCGCGTGAGCGTCAGCGAGCCCACCGGCTGCCCGGTCTCGATGTATTCGCGGACGAGCGACGCGAGAATGCGGCCCGCCCTGTCCGGTAGCTTATGAGTGTGCATTAGCAGTCAGATGCCGGGAGTGCTAACGTCTTGATTATACAACACGTTCGCGTCGGCTCCAGCCGGGCTTCCGCCGACGCGAACTAAGCGCGCCCGGCCAGGCTCATGCCGGGCGCGCGCTTGCCGCTTCGTACTGCGACGAGTTCGGCAAGGATGCTCACCGCGATTTCGGCCGGGGTGACGGCCCCGATGTCGAGGCCGATCGGGGCGTGGACGGTGTGCAGCCACTCGGCCGGGCAGCCCGTTGCGAGCAACTCGTCGAAGATACGCTTGACCTTGGCGCGGCTGCCGATCATGCCGACGTAGCGGAACGCACGGCCGGCGGCCGCGCGCAACGCGTCGAGGTCGTGGCGATGTCCGCGCGTGACGACGACGAGAAAGCTGTTGGCGGGCCAGTTGATGCGCGCCAGGGCGTCGGGGATGGCGTCAACGACGATCTCGGCCGCGTCCGGGAACCGGTCGCGATTGGCGAAGCGCTCCCGGTCGTCGAGCACGTGGACATGGAAACCCGTCTGCGATGCGAACCGGCCGAGGCAGGCGGACACGTGACCCGCACCGACCAGGTAGAGGTGTGAGGCCGGCTCCAGCGGCTCGATGTAGACCTCCATCTGCCCTCCGCAAATGAGCCCCGATTGCTCGGCGAGGTCGTCGCTCAGTTCGTAGCGGATCAGTTGCGGGCGTCGCGTGGTCAGCGCGTCGCGCGCCTTCAACGCCGCGTCGTTCTCGTAGCAGCCGCCGCCGATGGTGCCGATGGTGCGGCCGTCCGCGTAGACGAGCATCTTCGCGCCCACGCGCTGCGGCGTCGACCCGCTGGTCTGGACGATGGTGATGAGCGCCGCCTGCTGCCCCTGTTCAAGGGCGTCGAGCACGGCGCGGAAGATGGTTTCGTTCATGGAAGGTGCAAGGTGCAATGTGCAAGGTGCAAAGTGCGAGGTGGCGCCGGAACTGACGCTGCGCGCGGCATTGTTCGAATGGCGCCACCATTTCGTCGTGGACGTTGCCGAGCACTCAGCACAGCACTCTGCACGCTGCACCTTGCACTCTGCACTCGTCGTCTTCCTCAGTAGTACTTGTGCAGTTCGCACGTGTCCGCCGGCGCGGTCCCCGCGAGGAACGACTCGCGGAACGTGCGCGGACAGCTCGGAAGCGCCAGCTTGCCGGTGTCCTTGTCGATCTCGACGAAGTCGATGCCGCCCGGCACCGGGAACTGCATGTTCGGGTGGCCGGCCAGCGCGCGCAGCATGAAGCTGTTCCAGATGGGAAGCGCCGCCTGCGCACCGCTCAGGCCAAGCGGCTGATTCTCGTCGAGTCCCACCCAGACGACGGTCAGCAGTTCCGGCGTGAAGCCGACGAACCAGGCGTCGCGCAGGTCGTTGGTCGTTCCGGTCTTGCCTGCCGCATCCAGCGCGAAGCCGGACGCCCGCACCGCCGCGCCCGTCCCCTCGTTGATGACGCTGCGCATCATGTTGAGCACGAGGAACGTCGTGTCGGGTCGCGCGACGCGCCTGGGGGGCGCGACCGGCACGCTCGCCAGATCCTTGCCGCCGGTGGTCAGGCGCAGGATCGAACGCAGCGGGTGCATCTCGCCGAGGTTCGGAAACGCCGTGTAGGCCGTCGCCATCTCGATCGGGGTCGCCTCGAAGACGCCCAGCGCGATCGACGGGTAGGGATGTGGCGCGGTCGAGGTCCCGAATCGCTTCCAGAACGCGGCGATCCGATCGTAGCCGGTCATCTCGGCCACCTTGACGGTCGCGGCATTCCTGGAATGCGCGAGGGCGTGCCGCAACGTCACCGGCCCGTCGTACTCACCCTCGTAGTTGCCCGGATCCCACGCCTTGTCCTCGAAGTAGAACGTGGTCGGTTCGTCGACGACGACCGTGGCCGGCGTCATGTCGGTGCGTCCGTCCTCGGCGGCCGTCTCGAAGGCGGCCAGGTAGACGAACGGCTTGAAGACCGAGCCCGGCTGTCGCCTGGCGACGAGCGCGCGATTGTATTGCGACTGGTTGTAGGACCGTCCGCCCACCAGCGCGAGGATCTCGCCCGTTCGCGGATCGACGGCGATCAACGCGGCCTGCGGCACGGTCTTCCGCCTGCGCCGCGCGAGCAGCTGATCAACCTGCGTCAGCCCTTCGCGCACCGCGTCCTGGGCAAAGCGCTGCAGGTGCAAATCGAGCGTCGTGTACACGTCGACGGGCTGCGTGGTCTTCATCACGCCGGCGAATCGCTCGGATAACGTCTGGCCCACCAGGTCGACGAAGTACGGCGCCTCCGCCTCGAGCGCGCGCACCTCCACCGTCAGCGGCTCGCGCGCCGCCTCCTCGGCCGCCTCACGCGTCACGAACCCGTCGTCGGCCATCAGGCGCAGCACCACGTTGCGCCGCTCGCGGGCGCGCGCGGCGTTGACGAACGGGGACAGCACCTGCGGCGAGTGAATGACGCCGGCGATCGTCGCGGCCTCGGCGAGGCTCACGTTGTAGACGTCCTTGCCGAAGAACAGGCGCGCTCCCTCGGCCACGCCGTGAATCCCGAACGAACCCCGCTGCCCGAGGTAGACCTCGTTGAGATAGAGCTCGAGCACCTCGTCTTTCGACGCCCGGCGCGAGAGCACCATGGCCATGAAGGCTTCGAGCATCTTGCGGCGCACCGACTTCTCGTTGGGATTGACGATGACGGAGCTGAGGAAGACGTTTTTGATCAGCTGCTGGGTGATCGTGCTGCCGCCGGCGAGGTAACTCTTGACGCCGCGCATGTTGGTGATGAGCGCGCCGGCGGCGCCAATCGGATCGACCCCCGGATGCTCGTAGAAGCGGTGATCCTCGATCGCGAGCACGGCCTCCACCACGTGCTTCGGGATCTTCGCCAGCGGCACCTGCCGGCGTTTCTCGCGGCTGCTCGAGATGAGCGCCGTCAGCAGCGGCGAATCGAGCGTCAGGCTCTGTGTCTGGCCCGCGCCCACGATCTCGATCCGCTCGAGGCGTTCGACCGGCGCCGCCTGCCCGGCCGGCGTCCTCGGCGCCGGCGGCTTTCGGAACACGGCGCGCGCGACCTTGCCGGCCGCCGGCCCGCCGCGCGGCGAGATGGCGACCGCGCCGCCCGCCACCGAGAACTGGCCGGGGCGCGTGACGCTCGTTTCCTGCGCGTAGCCCAGGTCGTTGAGGCGATCGACGAGGTCGCCCTGGCTCATCATCTCGCCGGTTCTGAGCTCGATCGGCCGGCCGTAGACGCGCGGCAGCACGTGTTCGCGCTCTCCGTGCAGCCGCTCGTCGATCAGCCTGGAAAAAACCACGTAGTAGTAGCCGAGCACCGCGGACATGACGATGGCGGGCACGCCGGCGACGACGAGCAGGATCAGGCGCCAGCGCCGGCGCCGGGGCTTCGGCGGCGCTTTTTTCCTCGGCGGGGCTTTGCGGGTGACGGTTTGATCCACGACGCCTCAGGGGACCAATCAAAAGGTAGTCGGTAGTTGGTAGTCAGTAGACTGCCTGTGGGACCGGTTTGGCCGTGACAGGCCGACTACCGACTTCGGACCACGGACTACGGACCACGGACTAGATCGACAGTATCCAATGGTTCCCGGCGTCCAACGGCAGGTCGGCGATCAGTCGCTCGACCAGGGCCGGGCCGTACCGATTCAGAAAATACACGAAGCCGACCGCGCGTTCCTGCGGCGCGCCACCCGGAAACGCGAGCGCGCGCACGTGGGCGAACTGGCGGCGCAACGTGTCGTCCCGACGCTTGGCCGCGTGAACGATCTTCTCGTGCAGCACGTCGAGATCGTGCTTCATGCGTCCGAGCGCCGATCGCGCCGCGCCCTCCAGCGTCGCGTCGATGAGCGGAACGGCCTGGATCAACGCGTCCATGTGCTTCGTCAGCGCGGCGGCAGCCTCCTGCCAGCCTCCCTCGACCGATGCGGGAAGCTGCTGCTCGAGCAGCCAATTCAGCACCCCTTCGTCGTTGCGCTCCAGCGTTTCGAACGCCAGCCCGGTCTTCGTGAGGAACCTCATGGCCGCTGCATCGAGGAGCGTCGCGCTGGCGCGCGGCGCCATCAACGGCATCGGCACCCCGAACCGTTCGTAGACGCCGCGCAACTGCGCCAGATAGGCGAGCTCGTTCGGTCCTGGCACGTACGCGACGGTCGGGAACAGCGCGTCCTGCACGATCGGACGCAGCAGCACGTTCGGGCTGAAAGCCGCCGGTCTCGCGTCGAGCTCCTTCAGCAGATCGTCCTGGCTTCGCCGCGTCGTCCCGACCAGCAGTCCGCCTGCGGCACGATGGACAGGCTCTCGGGTGCCGTCGAGGTGGAAGAGGGCGACCGAGTCCTCGCCCGGCACGACCTGCGCATGGTAACCGCGCTCGACCAGCTGCCGGCCCGCTTCGGCCGCAAGCGCGGAGGTCCGACCCGGCTCGGCGATCTCCCGCGCGAAGATGCCGCGAAGGAATGGCTTCGTCGCGGGGTCCGCCGCGTCGTAGACGACCAGGCCGTGCTCGCCCAGCGTGCGCAGCATCCATCGCGCAAACGCCGCAGACATCGTCACGTCGTCGGCGTAGGAGGCGCGCAAGCCGTCCAGCAGCGCCGGCGTGAATTCGTTGGGGGGCAGCGCCTCCCGCAACGTCTCGATTGCCTGCCCGCCGGCTCCCTTCAGCGCGACGGCGGCCACGGGCGCGTGGTTCGCACCGGGCAGCGACGGCAGGGCGACGGGCCGGCGTTCCAGTTCGCCGTCGAGCACCCAGCAGGTTGCCACCTCGTCCCAGTCGTGGTCTTCGGACTCGATCCAGAAGATTGGAACGGCGGGGACCTCGTGCGCGCGGCGCACCTCGGCCGCCAGCCTGATCGCGGTGAGCGCCTTCAACAAGGTGTAGAGCGGTCCGCCGAAGAGTCCCGCCTGCTGACCGGTGACGACCGCGACCGTTCGGACGTCGCGCAACTGCTCGGCCGCCGCGATCGCGGCAGCCGGCGCGCCGTGGCGGCGCTGCTGGTCGATGAGAGCCGCCGCGATGTCGGCGCGCGGCCGGTCGGCCTGCTGCGCGCGTGCGATGGCGGCCTGCCACGCGGCCGACTCGGCGGGGTTTCCGGCGAAGAACGGCGCGAGCGGCGCAAAGTCGTGCGTATAGTCGGCCGCCAGCCGACGAATCCAGGGAAGCCGGCGCAGGTCAACCGGCACACGGATGGTCATCGCAGATGCGGTCGGATTCGCCACGGGGTTGGCAGCGAAGCTTCGCCTCGAACCGCGCGAATCGGCGGCGGGGAGTGCTGCGCCTCGCTGCGTTGCTTTTCTTACGGCCCCGCTACGCGGGGAGACCTTCCAAGGCCGCGCGCAGCGCGGCCCCAAGACAGATTCCAAGGCGGTTGTGACGAGTCTCGCGGCTCCGGCCTTGGAAGATGTCTACTGTCGCAGAGGGGCCGGATCGTGTCAAGGCGCCCCTGTGCGGGCGCCTCGAACTCGTTGAACGGCGGACCTTTCAATGTTAGCATCTGGAATCTTCTACGGGAGTGTGCGCTGACCGGAAAGACCCCTCCTTACTCGGCCCCCGCGACCTTCGGACGCTTCGAAGTCCTGCATCAGGTTGGGGCGGGCGTCCTGGGCCCGGTCTTTCTCGCGCGCGACCCCGAGCGCACCAAATCGATCGCGATCAAAGTCTTTCTCCTCGATATCACGCCCGAGCAGGCCGCTGAGCTGGCGAAGCAACTTGGCGTGCTCGCCCGCGCCAACCTCGCGCATCCGTCGATTATCGCGCCCTTCGAGGCGGGCTTCGAAGGCGCCATCACCTATCTGGCCGAGGATTACTTCGCCGCCGACTCGCTGGACGCCGCAATACGGCAGTACGGGCCGGCGCCCGCGTCGCAGGCCATCCGGATTCTTGCCGCCGTCGCCGGCGCGCTCGATTTTGCCGCCTCCGTCGGCGTGCACCACGGAGCGCTGCATCCGCGCGATCTGCTCGTCACCCCCGACGACACGCGCGTGACGGGCCTCGGTATCGGCCGCGCATTGGAAATTGTCGGCCTCCGGGCCCCGATGCGCCGTCCCTACGTGGCACCCGAACGCGTGCAGCGCGAAGGATGGGACGCCCACGCCGACATCTATTCGCTCGGCGTGCTCGCGCGCGAACTTCTTGGCGGGCGATTGACACCAGACGCTTCGGACGAACCGCGCCTGCCCGACGACCAGGCGGAACGCCTGCAACCGGTCCTGGCCCGGGCAACGAGCGCGCGTCCCGTGGACAGATTCTCGACCTGCCTCGAGTTCATCGGGGCCGTTCAGGATGCGATTGCCGGCGCGCCGGGTCGTGCGGACGCGGTTCCCGTGCGGGAGGCCGGCCAGCCAACGCGCGCGGCGAAGGCAAGGCAGCCGACCCATGATCTCCTGTTACCGCTCGAAGGTGACGAGAGCGACGAGATTGAAGTGAGGGGCGGCGGGCGCCTGCGACTCGAAGACGCCGAGACCATCCCCGATCTCCCCATGGTGGTTGACCGTCCGCCGGCGCCCACGGAACCCGTCGCGCCGCTGCCGGATCTCGACCTGCAGTCGCGTTCCGCGGGCGGGAAGCCCCCGGCCGACGCATTCGACCTCTCGGACCTCGACAGTGATCTGATGGCGGAGTCGGGTTCGTTTGCGGACGAATTGGCGACGGATCAGGCGGAGGAGCCCGCCTCCCGGGCGGCGATGTTCGACCGGGCGGCCGGTGCGTCGATCGCGGGACCGCGAACCGCCGAGCTGGGGGAACCGATCGATCTGCCGCCACCGGTCGATCTGCCGCCACCGATCGATCTGCCGCCACCGGAAGGCGACGCCGGCCAACCGGAACAGTTCGCGGACGTGTTCGCGTCAACGCCGGAGCCGACGGCCGGGGAGCCGGCAGTTGTCGCGTCCACGGCAGTCGAGACACCGTGGGTCGCCGGCGAACCGGCTCGTGCGGACCTCCCGGCGCGCCCGCAATCGCGCGCGGTGGCGCTCGTTGCCATGCTGGTCGTGGGCCTGATCGTCGGCGCGGTCGCGGGTTACTTCGTTGGCGCACGGCAGAGAGGGACGCCGTCAGCGGCGTCGCCCGCCACCCGGCTCGCACCGGTGCCGGGCCAACCAGACGCGCCTTCGGCCACCTCGCCGGCGGTCCGGACTGCGGCGCGCACGACGCAGCCGCCGGCCGCGCAGCCGGCTCCTGGCGCATCGCCTGCACCGCGCGCGACAACCACGGCCGGATCGGCATCTGCTGTCACAGCGAGCGGCGTGCTCGTCGTCCGTTCCACGCCGAGGGGCGCCGCCGTCGCCATCAATGGCCGCGCGCGCGGCACGACACCCCTGCGGGTGCGCAATCTGGCACCGGGCCGCCACACGGTCCGCGTCAGCCGGCGCGGCTACACGACCGAAGAGCGCGAGGTCGTCGTGTCGGCCGGGCGTCCGTCGACTGCCACGTTTTCGCTCGAACGCGCGAGAGGTGCGCAACCCGCCAGCCGTACCGGGTTGTTCGGTTCGCTCGCGGTCGACTCGTTGCCCGCCGGCGCCCGGGTGTTCGTCGACGGCCGTCTGGTCGGCACCACTCCGATCGCGAACGCACGAGTGGCGGCCGGCTCGCACGTGATCCGCGTCGATCGCACCGGGTTCCGGCCCTGGACCTCACCGATTCAAATCGTCACCGATCAACGCCTGCGCGTGACGGCTTCCCTGGAGCGCGAGCCGAAATGAGGGCTGTCCTGGGGCTCGAGGACGGCACCTGCTACGAAGGCATCTCGATCGGCGCGCCCGGTGAGACCGGGGGCGAGGTCGTCTTCAACACCAGCCTGACGGGCTACCAGGAGATCCTCACCGACCCCTCCTACGCCGGCCAGATCGTGACGATGACCGCAGTGGAGATCGGCAATTACGGCGTGACGCCCGAAGACCTGGAGTCGCGCGCGCCGAAGGTGGCCGGCTTCATCGTGCGCGACGCGTCGCCGATCGCCAGCAACTGGCGGGCTTCGGCGGGCCTCGACCAGTATCTCGACACCAATCACATCGTGGGCATCGGCGGCATCGACACGCGGGCGCTGACGCGCAAGCTGCGATCGGGTGGGGTGATGCGCGGGGTCATTGCGACCGGCGATGCCAGCCCCGAGCACGCGGTCGAGCGGGCGCGCGCGGTACCGCAGATGGAAGGGTCGGACCTGGTGCGCGACGTCACGTGCGCCGAGCCATTCGAGTGGTCCGGAGATCCGGAAGTCCGCCCTTCGACAGACGGGACCGACAGGCTGGGCGACCTCGTTCCCCCGCCCGGTCGCGTCGCCTCCCGGGTGTTGCGCGTGGCCGCCTACGATTTCGGCGTGAAGTGGAACCTGCTGCGACGGCTGAGCGCTCACGGGTGTCACGTGTGCGTCTACCCGGCGGCGACCCCGGCCTCCGATCTGCTGGCGACCGGACCCGACGGTGTGTTTCTGAGCAACGGGCCGGGCGATCCCGCGGCGCTCGATTACGCGATCGAGAACGTGCGCGTGGTGCTGGCCGCCGACGTGCCGGTGTTCGGCGTCTGCCTCGGGCACCAGCTGCTGGCGCTCGCGCTCGGCGCCCGGACCTACAAGTTGAAGTTCGGGCATCGCGGCGCCAACCACCCGGTAAGGGACGTTGCGACGGGCAAGGTGGAGATCACGTCGCAGAATCACGGTTTCGCCGTCGATCCCGGCACGTTGCCGCCCGAGCTGCAGGTCACGCACGTCAACCTGTACGACGGCACGGTCGAGGGGCTGCGCCACGCGACGAAGCCGGCTTTCTGCGTGCAGTACCACCCCGAGGCGTCGCCCGGTCCGCACGATTCCCAGTACCTGTTCGGCCAGTTCGTCGAGGCGATGGAACGGCGCTAGGGCGGAGGCAAGCTCCGCCCCTGCGCGGGCGGCGGTGTGGTGGTCGTAGGGGCCGAGCTTGCCTCGGCCCGAGGATTTGCAATTGCCCAAACGCGAGGATCTCAAGCGCGTGCTCGTCATCGGGTCCGGCCCGATCGTCATCGGCCAGGCGTCGGAGTTCGACTACTCGGGCACACAGGCGTGCAAGGCGCTGCGTGCCGAGGGGCTCGAGGTCGTGCTGGTGAACAGCAACCCGGCGACGATCATGACCGACCCCGAGTTCTCCGACCGCACCTACATCGAGCCGCTCACCGCCGACATCCTCGAACAGATCATCGCGTGCGAACGGCCGGACGCGCTGCTGCCGACGGTCGGCGGCCAGACGGCGCTCAACCTCGCCGTCGAACTCGACGAGCTCGGCGTGCTCGAGCGGCACGGCGTCGAACTGATCGGGGCGTCGGTCGACGCGATCAAGATCGCTGAAGATCGGCTGGCGTTCCGCGACGCGATGCAGTCGATCGGCATCGCCGTGCCGGCCAGCGGGCGCGCGGGCACGGTCGAAGAAGCCGTGTACCTGGCGAAGGCCATCGGCTTCCCGGCGATCATCCGGCCCTCGTTCACGCTGGGCGGCGTCGGCGGCGGCATCGCCTACAACATCGAGGAATTCCGCGAGCTGGTGCGTCACGGCCTCTCGGCGAGCCCCGTGCACCAGGTGCTCGTCGAGGAATCGGTCATCGGGTGGAAGGAATTCGAGCTGGAGGTGATGCGCGACCGCGTGGACAACTTCGTCGTCATCTGTTCGATCGAGAACGTGGACGCGATGGGCGTGCACACCGGCGACAGCATCACCGTGGCGCCGGCGCTGACGCTGACCGACAAGGAATACCAGCGCATGCGCGACGCCGCGCGGCGCGTCATCAACAAGGTCGGCGTCGAGACGGGCGGCTCGAACATCCAGTTCGCCGTGAACCCGCAGGACGGGCGCATGGTGACGATCGAGATGAACCCGCGCGTGTCGCGGTCGTCGGCGCTGGCCTCCAAGGCCACCGGCTTCCCGATCGCCAAGATCGCGGCGAAGCTCGCGCTCGGCTACCTGCTGCACGAGATTCCCAACGACATCACGCGCCTGACGCCCGCCTCGTTCGAGCCGGTCCTCGACTACATCGTGGTGAAGATGCCGCGCTGGAACTTCGAGAAGTTCCCTGAGGCCCAGCGGACGCTGACCACGCAGATGAAATCGGTCGGCGAGGTGATGGCGATCGGCCGGACCTTCAAGGAGGCGTTTCTCAAGGGGCTGCGCTCGCTCGAGCTCGGCCGCCCGGGCCTGCTCTCGATCATCGAATCCGGGGACGACGACGAACTGGCGCTGCGCGAGCGGTTGATCACCCCCAACGATCGGCGGGTGTGGGCCGTGTTCCGCGCCCTCGCGCGCGGCTGGTCCGTCGACACGATCCACGAGTTGACGCGCATCGACCCGTGGTTTCTCCGGCAGTTTGCCGAGATCGCGCAGATGCGCCGCCCCGCCGGCCGCAAACGCCTGGGCAGCCTCGCGCCCGAGGATTTGCGCGCGCTGAAACGGGCGGGTTTCGGCGACCGCGAGATCGCGGCGGCCTACAAGTCGGATCCCGAGAGCGTGCGCGCCCGGCGCCTGGAGCTCGGCATCACGCCGGTCTACAAGCGCATCGACACCTGCGCCGCCGAGTTCGAGTCGTTCACGCCCTATCTGTACGGCACCTACGAATCGGCCTGCGAGGCGGAGCCGACCGGCCGGCCGAAAGTCGTGATCCTCGGCAGCGGCCCGAATCGGATCGGGCAGGGAATCGAGTTCGACTACTGCTGCTGTCACGCGGTGTTCGGGTTGCGCGACGAGGGATTCGAGACGGTGATGGTGAACTGCAATCCCGAGACCGTGTCGACCGATTACGACACGGCCGACCGCCTCTACTTCGAGCCGCTCACCTTCGAAGACGTGATGGCGATCATCGAGTGCGAGCGACGCGGCGGCGGGGACGTGGCGTGCGTGGTGCAGTTCGGCGGCCAGACGCCGCTCGGCCTGTCGCTGCCGCTGCAGCAGGCGGGCGTGAAACTGCTCGGCACCTCCGCCGACTCGATCGATCTCGCCGAGGATCGCCGCCGCTTCTCGGATCTGCTCGATCGGCTCGGCATCCCGCAGCCCACGAGCGGGACGGCGACCTCCGTCGAGCAGGCGCGCAAGGTCGCGCGCTCGGTCGGGTTTCCCGTCCTCGTTCGTCCCTCGTACGTGCTCGGCGGCCGGGCCATGGCCATCGTGTACGACCAGGCGGCGCTCGATCGCTACATGGTGACGGCCGTCGCCGCCTCGCCCGAGCACCCGGTGCTCATCGATCGTTTCCTCGAGGATGCGTTCGAGCTCGACGTCGACGCCGTCGCCGACGCCACCGGCGCGGTCGTCATCGGCGGCATCATGGAGCACATCGAGGAAGCGGGGATTCACTCGGGGGACAGTTCGTGCGTCGTGCCGCCGTACCTCGTCCCCGATCGTCACCTCGACACGATCCGGCGCTACACGCGCGACGTGGCCCGCGCGCTCGGCGTCGTCGGCCTGATGAACGCGCAGTACGCGATCAGGGACGACACGGTCCACGTCCTCGAGGTGAACCCGCGCGCGTCGCGCACGGTGCCCTACCTGTCGAAGGCCACCGGCGTGCCGCTCGCGAAGGTGGCGGCGCGGGTCATGGCCGGACGCACGCTCGCCGAGCTGGGCCTGGCCGGCGACATCTCGGTGTCGGGCGTCTTCGTCAAGACGCCGGTGTTTCCGTTCGTGCGGTTCCCCGGCGTCGACACGCTGCTCGGGCCGGAGATGAAATCGACCGGCGAAGTGATGGGGGCGGCCGACAGTTTCGGCGCCGCGTTCGGCAAGGCGTACCTCTCGGTGGGACAGCGCCTGCCCGACCACGGCGTGGCCTTCATCAGCGTCAACGATCACGACAAGCCGAACGTGCTGCCGATCGCCCGCGATCTCGCGTCGCTCGGCTTCCACCTGTGCGCCACCCGCGGCACCGCCGCTTTCCTGAAAGCGCACGGTCTCGACGTGAACGTCGTCTTCAAGGTGAACGAGGGCCGGCCGAACGTCGCCGACAAGATGGTATCGGGCGAGATTCACCTGGTCATCAACACGCCGCTCGGCCGCGCGTCGTTCTTCGACGACAAGGCGCTGCGTCGCGCCGCGATGCTGCACGGCGTCGCCTGCATCACCACCCTCACCGGGGCGGCCGCCGCGGTGAGCGCCATTCGCGCGTTGCGGTCCGCGCCGTTCACGGTCAAGCCGCTCCAGGACTACCACGCAGGATCTGCGCGCGAGCGTGTGGGACGAGCGCGCAGTAATTGATACTCGCGCCCGTCGAGGTTCGCCGCCAGGCTCGAGGCTTGGGGCTTATGGCTTCGGGCCTGACTGGGCTTAAGGCCGGCCGGCTCAGGCCCTTAGCCCCGGCGAGGCGCTGAGCCTCGAGCCCTGAGCCTTGCGCCTGCCCGGCGCGGCGCGGTTCTTGCCCGCGTCCTCGCGTGCGCCGCCCGCTCCTGTTCCCCCTCCTCGCCATTCTCCTCGGTCTGGCCGCCGCGCGGTTCGTTCCCGCACCCGCCGGAACGCTGGTTTGCCTGCCGCTCGTCGCCGCGTACGCGGCCGCCGTCGGCGCCTTCGCGCGTCCGCACGGCTCGTTCCTGCCGCTCGTCCTCATTGCCATGGCGTTTGCCGGATGGATCCTCGCGTCGGACGCGAGCCGCGCCGAGATCCATCCATCGCTGCTCGAGGCGTTCGACCGCGCTCGCCCGGCAACCTCAGGCGCACGGGCGCGGGATGCCGCGCCTCTGGCGGATTCGGTGCGCCCGGACGGCCCGGTGATCCTTGAAGGCACGCTGCGGCAGGATGCGGGCATCGGATCGAACGGCGTGAACCTGGGCGTCGAGGTGCGGTCAATCCGGCTGCCTGCCCTGCCTGCCCTGAGCGCAGTCGAAGGCGGTGTGTTCGCCACGGTTTCCGGCGGGCTTGCCGCGAACCGGCTCGACGACTGGCGCGCCGGTCGCACCGTGCGCATGTCGGCTCTGCTGCGCGAGGCCACTACGTTCGACAATCCGGGTCTGCGCGACGAGCGACTGGCGCTCGCGCGTCGCGGTATCCATCTGTTCGCGTCGGTGAAGAGCGGCGCATTGGTGGAGGTGGTGCGCACCGGCACCTGGTGGGAGGAGCGCGCGGCCGGCATCCGGGCGTTCGCGCGTCGCGCCGTCAACCGGGCGGTCGGCCGATGGTCCCAACAATCGGCGGCGATCGTCATCGCGATCCTGATCGGCGACCGCGCGGGGCTGACGAGCGACGTCGAGCGGCGCCTGCAGGAGGCCGGGACCTATCACGTGATCGCCATCTCCGGCGGCAACATCGCGATTCTGGCGGGGTTCCTGCTGGGCGCCTGCCGGCTGCTCGAGGTGCGCACCCGGGCGGCCGCCTGCGGCACCATCGCGGTGCTCGTCGCCTATGCCAACCTGGTCGGCGGCGGCGCCTCGGTGGTGCGCGCCACGCTGATGGGCGTCACCTGGCTGGTCGCGCTCGCGTTCGACCTGCGCGGGTCGCCGCTCAACGCGCTGTTGGCAGCCGGCTGCGCGATCCTGTGCGCGACGCCGCTCGCGCCCTACGACGTCGCGTTCGCGCTCACCTTCGGTGCCACGCTGGGGATCCTCGTCGCCAGCCGCGCCCTTGCCGCCTGGATGCCCCGCCGGTGGTGGCTGCGGGCCCCGGCGGCGCTGCTGCTGGCGTCCGCCTCGGCTGAACTTGCGCTGCTGCCGGTCGGTGCCTACGCCTTCTCGCGCGTGACGTTTGCAGGCCTGGTGCTCAACTTCTTCGCCATCCCGTTGATGGCCGCCGCTCAGCTGGCAGGCACGTTCGTGCTGCCGTTGTCGGTCGTCGATTCGCGCCTGGCCGCCCTTGCCGGATGGGTGGCGCACTTCGGCGCTGCCGGCCTCGTGTCCACCGCGTCGCTCGTCGATCTGATGCCGGCGCTCACGTGGCGAGTGCCCGCGCCGCCGCCGGCGATCATCGCGCTCTACTACTCGGCATTCCTCGCGTGGGTCGTGGCCACCCGCGCGATCCGGCGCCGTTGGTGGCGCCTGGCACGGGCCGCGCGCGTGACGGCCGTCGCGATGATCGCGGTCAGCGCCATCTGGATCCTCTGGTCGCCCGTCTCGCGCCTGCGCGGCGCGCGCGCGACCGGGCTGCTGCGCCTGTCCATCCTCGACGTCGGGCAGGCGGACTCGATGCTGGTGCGTTTTCCCGACGCGCAGACGATGCTGGTCGACGCCGGGGGATCGCGGACGGGCGGCACCTTCGACATCGGCGGCCGCGTGATCGCGCCCGTGCTGTGGAACCACGACGTCTTCCGGCTCGATCGCTTCGTCCTCTCGCACGGCGATCCGGATCATCTCGGCGGCGCGCTCGCGTTGCTGCGCGCCTTTCCGATCGGCGAGATCTGGGAGGGCGTCGACGTGCCGCGCGATGCCGCCCTCCAGCAATTCCATCGCGAAGCCGGGGCGCGCCGCATTCCCGGCAGGCAGGTGCGCGCGGGCGACCGCATGCAGGTTGGCCGCGCCGAGATAACCGTCTGGCACCCGCCGCCGCCCGACTGGGAACGCCAGAAGATCCGCAACGACGATTCGATCGTCATGGATATCCGGTTCGGCGACGTCTCGTTGCTGCTGACGGCCGACATCGGGATGGACGTGGAACGCCCGCTCGCGCGACGGCTGCGGGTGGCGCCGCTATGCGTGATGAAGGCGCCGCACCACGGCAGCGGCGCGTCGAGCACGCCCGCACTTCTCTCCGCGGCGCGCCCCGCCCTGGCGATCTTCACCGTCGGCCCCGCGTCGATCGGCACTGCCGCGCAGAACGCCGTCATCGCCCGCTACACCGCGGTGGGCGCCCGGGTGCTTCGCACCGGCGACGACGGCGCGGTGGAGATCGAAACCGACGGCCGCGAGGTGCGCGTGACGACCTTTTCTGGCAAGCGCCTCGTCCTCCGCGCGCCGGAGCGCTGAAAAGGGCTTAAGGCTTACGGCTTATGGCTTAAGGCCTGACAAGGGCTTACGGGCGGTTCCTACGCTGTTGGCTCAGGGCTTAGGGCCGGTTCGAAGAGAGGTGAGAGATGAGTCGCGATCCGCGGAAGTTGCGCGTCTTTCAGAAGGCCGACGCAGCGGTTCTCCAGGTGTACCGCGCGACCAGGCGGTTTCCGATCGAGGAGCGGTACGGCCTGCAGACGCAGGTACGAAAGGCGGCGGTGTCGTGTGCGGCCAATCTCGTGGAAGGCTCCGCACGTCAGACGACCGCCGAGTACGTTCACTTCGTCAACATTTCCGCTGGTTCGGGCGCCGAGGCGCGCTACTTGATCGACCTGGCGCAGCGCCTCGCTTTCGTCACCACGGAAGAGCGTGACATGCTCGTGTCGGAATATTCCGAGATCCTCGCTGGTCTTCAGAGTCTGATTGCGTCGCTGGCAAATCAGCCGTAGCAGAAAATCAGGCCCGAAGCCACGAGCCTTCGTGAAGCCCGCGGTGAAGCCCTAAGCCCCCGTGAGGCCCTGAGCCCTAAGCCCTGAGCCCTAGGCCTTTTGCTCGTCCCGCTTGATCCGCGCCCACTCGTTCTCCATCTCGTCCAGCGTCAGATCCTGCAGCGACTGGCCGCGGGCGCGGAAGCGGCGCTCGAGCTCGGTGAAGCGGCGCGCGAACTTGTCGTCGGCGCGGCGCAGCGCCGATTCCGGCTCGATGCCGAGCTTGCGCGACAGGTTCGCGAGCGCGAAGAGCAGGTCGCCCATCTCCTCCTCGAGCCGCTCGCGATCGCCCGCGTGCTCGTCGACGACCGCGCGAATCTCGGCGACTTCCTCCTCGATCTTCGCCAGCACGTCGGTCGCGCGCTCCCAGTCGAACCTGACGGCGGCCGCGCGGCTGCTCATCTCCCAGGCGCGCAGCAGCGCCGGCAGCGTGTTCGGCACGCCGCCCAGGATCGTCTTCCCCTCGTCGCCGGTCTGCTCGCGCTCGCGCGCCTTCATCTCTTCCCAGCGTCCCAGCACCTCGTCCGCAGACCGCGCACGCGCGGCGGTGCCGAAGACGTGCGGATGGCGCCGAATCAGCTTGTCGACGATCGATTGCAGCGAGTCGGCGACGGTGAAATCACCGGCCTCGGCCGCCAGCTGCGCGAGCAGCACTCCCTCGAACAGAAAATCGCCGATCTCGGCGCCGAGCGCCGCGCGGTCGCCGGCGTCGATGGCCGCCAGCACCTCGTAGGCTTCTTCGAGCACGAACGGCCGAAGCGAGGCCAGCGTCTGCTCGCGATCCCACGGGCAGCCCTCCGGCGAGCGCAGCATGGCGACGACGTCCACGAGGCGCGCGAAGCGGCTGCCCGCCTCGCGGGCGGCATCAGTTGGCGGGTGCTGGCGAGGGTCGGGAAGAGAAGCGTCACTCATGCCCGTATGCTAGTATTTCTTCTGGTTGCATGGCGATATTCGACCATGCAACCAGAAGAAATACTATGGACGAGCAGCCGCAGCCGAACGCGCAGCAGGCCGGGGAGATCTCCTTCATCGGCTTCGTCATCTCGCTCGCCAGCACGGCCGCGGTGCACTTCGGCGACGTCGAGAACCCGGTGTCGGGCGCCAAGGGCCAGCCCGACCTGCTTGCCGCCAGGCAGATGATCGACATCCTCACGCTGCTCGAGCGGAAGACGAAGGGCAACCTCACGGCCGAGGAACGCACTGTCCTCGAGCAGGTGCTCTACGAGCTGCGCATGCGTTTCGTCCAGGTGGCGGCCGCCGAGAAGCGATCGCAGCCGTGAGCCGCCTCGCCCGCGTCACCTTCCTTGGCACCGGCACCTCCCACGGCGTGCCGATGATCGGCTGCGAGTGCGCCACCTGCCGATCCGACGACCCGCGCGACCACCGGTGGCGTCCGTCGATCCTCATCGAGACGGCCGACGGGACAGCCGTGCTGGTGGACACGCCACCCGATCTGCGCACGCAGGCGCTGGCGTTCGGCGTGCGGCGCGTCGACGCGATCCTCTTCACGCACGCGCATGCCGACCACCTGCTCGGCCTCGACGAGGTGCGCCGCTACAACGCCCTGCAGGGCCGACCGATTCCGTGTTACGGCGACGCGCAAACCGTCGTCGAGGTCCGGCGCGTGTTCAAGTACGTGTTCGATCCGCCACAGCACGGCGGCGGCGTCCCCAGGATCGAGTTGTTCCGGCTGGGCGGTCCATTCTGCCTCGGCGGCCAGACCATCGTGCCCGTGCCCGTCCTGCACGGGAGCCAGCCGGTGCTGGGCTACCGCGTCGGGCCGTTCGCGTACCTGACCGACTGCAGCGCGATTCCTGCCGCGTCGTGGCCGCTGCTCGAGGGGGTGCAGGTGCTGGTCATCGACGCGCTGCGCGATCGCCCGCACCCGACGCATTTCACCGTCGCCCAGGCGCTCGACGTCATTGCCGCGCTGCGCCCGCGCGCCGCCTACCTGACCCACATCTGCCACGACCTGCCTCATGCGGCGACCGACGCCCGCCTGCCCGCCGGCGTGCAGCTGGCATATGATGGGTTGGTGTTGGAGATCGACGAGGCTTAAGGCTCTGGGCTTAAGGCTCAAGCCAAGTGAGGCCCCAAGTCCTAAGCCCTGAGCCCTGAGCCTTCGTGAAGCATGGAGACCATCCACTACCCGGACGATCCGCGACCGGCCGCGTGGCACCAGCCGGTGCTCGCGCTCGGCAACTTCGACGGCCTGCACCGCGGGCACATGAAGATCATCGAACGAGTGCGGCGTCGCGCCGTGGAACGGGGCGGCGTCGCCCTGGTGCTGACCTTCGACCCGCATCCGACACGGGTGGTCCGGCCCGACAAGGCGCCGAAGCTGTTGATGACGCCCGCGCAGAAGCTCGAGGCCCTCGCGCAGCCGGGCATCGACGGCATCGCGATCGTGCGCTTCACCCGGGAGCTGTCGCAATGGAGCCCGGAACAGTTCGTGGAGCGGGTGCTGGTGGACTGGCTGCACGTGGCGGAAGTCTGGGTGGGCGCCAATTTCCTCTTCGGGCACGATCGGGCCGGCAACTTCACGCTCCTGCGGCTGCTCGGCGCGCGTGACGGGTTCCGCGCCGAGAAGATCGACCCGGTGCGCTACAAGGACTTCGTCGTCAGCAGCACGCGCATCCGGCGGCTGATCTCGGAGGGCCGCGTGGATGAAGCGGCGGCGCTCCTCGGCCGCGAATACGTCATCGAGGGTACCGTCGCGCCGGGCGCCGGGCGCGGTTACACGGTGGGTTTTCCGACCGCGAACCTCGAGACCGCCAACGAAGTGCTGCCGCCCAACGGCGTGTACGCGACGCTGCTGATGCTCGACGGCGTCATTCATCCGGCCGTGACGAACGTCGGTGTCCGGCCGACCTTCGGCGACACCTACGGGGTGGTCGTCGAAACCCACGTCCTCGATCTCGACGCCGACCTGTACGGCCGCCACGTCCGCCTGGCCTTCGTGCAGCGGATGCGGGACGAGCGGACCTTCCCGGGGCCGGCGGCGCTGCGCCAGCAGATCGAGGACGACTGCCGCCACGCCCGCGCCCTGTTCGATCGCCTGTCGTTGTAGCGTCCGGGGGCCGCCGGCCGGGCCTTTTTCGCTGTAAGATGAGCCGTGCTCTTCAGGTTGATCATTCCGCGCGACACGGCGCTCGTACCCGCCCTGCGCCTGATCGCGGAGCGTGTCGCCCAGTGCGCCGGCTACACATCTGCCGACGCGCAGCGGATTGCGTCCAGTGTCGGGCGGGCCGTGGAGATCGTGCTGTCGCGGCCCGGCCGCGGTAGTTCGCCAACGGCGGGCGAAGGCGGGCCTGCGCGTCGTAGCTCGCCAATGGCGAGCGAAGGCGGGCCGGCGCCGGCCGCGAAATCTGCCTCGGACGATTCGCTGGACATCCGGTTCGAACGTGACGCGGGTCACCTCAATATCTGGTTGCGCTATCGCGCCGACCAGCGCGGTCGGCCGGTCGTGGACCCGGCGCTGTCGAGCGAGGCGCTGCGGCAGGGGATGGACAGCGCCGAGTTCGGTCGCGAGGGCGAGGCGGCGTTCTGCCGCCTGCGCCGTGCGTTGCCGCACGAGAGGGTCGAACACCAGTGTGAGATGCCGCCGGACGCGCACTGAAACCTGCTCGCTGCGCACTACTCGCTACTCGCTACTGTTAAATGCCATGCGCCTCTACAACACACTCTCCCGTCGCGAGGAGGAGTTCTGCCCGTCTGAAGACAACCTGGTGCGGATGTACAGCTGCGGTCTGACGGTGTACGGCCGCGGCCACATCGGCAACTTCCGCACCTTCGTCTGCGTGGACGTGCTGCGCCGCGCGCTCGAGTACCAGTGTGGCTACCGGGTGCGCCAGGTGACGAACTTCACCGACGTCGACGACCGGACGATCGCCGGCGCTCAGAAGGCGGGGATGCCGCTGCGCGAGTACACGGACCAGTTCATCGCGGCCTATCTCGAGGACGCCGAGGCGCTCGGCCTCGAGCCCGTCGAGGAACGTCCCCGTGCGACAGACGAGGCGAACCTGCGCGCGATGAACGACCTGGTGGTGGCGCTCGAGCGCAACGGCCACACCTATCGGAGCGACGGCTCCATCTACTACAAGATCTCGACGTTTCCGGGCTACAGTGAGCTGGCGCGGCTGGATGAAGCGGGCATCCAGCCCGGCGCGCGCGTGGACGCCGACAACTACGAGAAGGAAAATGCGCGCGACTTCGTGTTGTGGAAGGCGACCAGGCCCGGCGAGCCCACCTGGGACTACGGCCTCGGCCCCGGGCGTCCCGGCTGGCACCTGGAGTGCTCGGCGATGGCGCTGCGGCTGCTCGGCAACCCGCCGATCGACATCCACGCCGGCGGCGTCGACCTGATCTTCCCGCATCACTCGAACGAGATCGCCCAGAGCGAGGGCGCGACCGCGAAGCCGTTCGCGCGGTTCTGGTTTCACGTGGAGCATCTGATCCTCGAGGAGGAGAAGATGTCCAAATCGCTCGGCAACGTCTTCACCGTCAAGGACGTCGTCGAGCGCGGCTTCCGGCCGTCCGCGCTGCGTTACCTGCTGCTGTCGTCGCACTACCGCAAGCAGTTGCGATTCAGCTGGGCGAGCCTCGCGCAGGCCGAAGAGGCGGTGCGACGCCTGGCCGACTTCCTCGCGCGGCTCGACACGATCGCCCCGCCGGGAGCGCAGGGCTTTAGCCCTGCCGTCGTGGGACAGGACTTCAGCCCTGTTTCTGCAATCGCCGCCCGCGTCAACCAGGCGCGCGATGCCTTCGGCCGGATGCTCGAGGAGGATCTGAACACCGCCGGCGCGCTGGGCGTGCTGTTCGACCTCGTGCGCGCGCTGAACACGGCGATCGACAGCGGAGAAGTGGGCGCCGCGGACGTGCCCGTCATCCGGGCGGCTTTCGACGCGTTCGACAAGGTGCTGGGTGTGATGGCGCTGCGGGAAGCGGAGGAGCGGCAGACGGGCATGCCGGCGGAGGAAATCGAGCGGCTGATCGAGCAGCGGAAGGCGGCGCGCCGTGGGCGCGATTTCGCCGCCGCCGATCGGATTCGCCAGCAGCTGGCCGCGGCGGGCGTGCTGCTGGAGGACTCCGCAAGCGGGACCCGCTGGAAGCGCAAATAGGCAATCGAACCTCCGCCTGCTGGCGCGCGCACCTCGCACGTCGCACGTCGCACGTCGCACGTCGCACTTCTCCTGGTCTCTCCCTTGCACCTGTCCACCGCGCAATGCCGCTGCTCGATCGCATCCTGCTCGGAAAATCGGGCGAAGATCTCGCCTGCCGCGAACTGCGCCGTCGCGGGTACGCAATTCTTGCCCGCCGCTATCGCACGCGCGTTGGAGAACTTGACATCGTCGCGCGCGACGGCCCGACGATCGTGTTCGTCGAGGTGAAGACCCGTGCGACCGCTGCGTTCGGCGCGCCCGGCGAGGCGGTCGGCCCTCACAAGCAGCACAAGATCTGGCTGATGGCCAGCGACTACCTGCTGCGTCGCGGCTGGCTGGGCCGGCCGTGCCGCTTCGACGTCGTGGCCATCTCCATTGACGAGCGGGGCCGGCGGCGCGTGGAACTGTTCAGGGGCGCCTTCGACGGCGTCGGCTAGATGCGCCAAGGGGCTGTGGGATCCGGCTTTAGCCGGATTGCGGCGGCCCGCCCGCCTTGATCGGACCTGACGGCTGTGTTACCGTAACCGTTTGGAGAGCGGGAATAACTCAGTGGTAGAGTGCGACCTTGCCAAGGTCGAAGTCGCGGGTTCGAATCCCGTTTCCCGCTCCAACCTTTCCGCCTCCGCTGCCTGCACGTTGCACCCGCAGCTACGACGTGACCCCGCCGTAGCTCGCCGACGCCTCAGGCGAGCGCAGGCGGGTCTCTTCCGGCTCCACCCTCGGAGCCTCCCGAGCCCGGTCCTGGCGCCGTAGCCAAGTGGTAAGGCAGAGGTCTGCAAAACCTCCATCTCCGGTTCAAATCCGGACGGCGCCTCCACAATCCCGCCCCCAAAAAAGCCGCTGGAGTCGAGGTGGGCTACAATATGCGCGCCGCCTGCCGTTTGCTCGCTTTGCGCGCTTGGCTTTCTGCTTCACCGTGTCTGCCCCTCGCGCCAACGTCGTCCATCTCGAAGCGTGAGGGCAAGAGTTGCGAGAGCCTTGGGGGGACGCCATGCGTCGGGCCGTTGGGATCTCCGCCCGTGTGCTGGTGATGATGAGTCGCACGGGCAGAAGCATCGGCGGTCTCGTGGTCTGCGCGCTGGCCGCCAGCGCATCTCTGCTGGGAGCTACCGCGGTCTCTCAGGATGAGGCGGCCGTGTCGGCCATCCTCGACAAGGCGACGGCCTACGTCGCAGGATATGTGAAGGCGCTCTCGTCGGTTGTTTGCGAAGAGCGTTACGAGCTGCGGGTCACCCGGCAGATCACACGGGGCGCGTTGCCGCCGGAGAAGCAGCTGACGTCCCGGACCCTTGTCTCGGACTTTCTGCTGGTTCAGGCGCCCGGTTCCAACGAGTGGATGCCGTTCCGTGATGTCTACTCGGTGGACGGCGTTCCCGTTCGCGACCGGAACGACCGCCTGGTGAAGCTCTTTCTCGAGCCGAGCGCCACAACCGCCGCCCGGGTATTCGAGATCAGGAAGGAGAGCAGCCGCTACAACATCGGCAACGTCGGCAGCGACATCAACGCGCCGACCTTCGCCCTGCACATCCTGGGGGCGGAACTGCGTGACGGCTTCGCCTTCAAGCAGACGGGACATCAGCGCGTGGATGGCACGGACGCGGCGGTGATCGAGTATTCGGAAACCGCGAGGCCGACGATGATTCGCGGCCACGACTACGAGGACGTGCCGGCCACCGGACGGTTCTGGATTCGGCCCGATACGGGCGCCGTACTGCGCTCGGTGATTGAAACCCGGCCGAGAGGCATGCGGACAAGGATCGAGGTCACCTACAGGTACGAGTCGAGTGTCGGAATCCTCGTTCCGAGCGAGATGACCGAGCGGCGCGACATGACGGAGGAGGTCGTGGAGGGGCGGGCGACGTACTCGAGACTCCGTCGCTTCCGCGTCGAGACCACGGTCGAGATCAAGTAACGGCGGACCGGAGGCCCACCGTTGCGCTCTCCGTCGCCTTCCTGCTACCTGAGTGGCTTCTGCCGCAGTTCTGTCAGGGCCCGCCGGGCCTGCTCGTAGGCGGAATCGATCGCGAGCGCCGACTCCAGTTCCCGGATCGCATCAGCCACGCGCCCGCTCTCGTTGAGCATGGCGCCGAGGTTGTAGTGCCACTTCGCCGCGCTGCGGTCGGTGGGATTCAGCTTGATGGCCTGTTCCAGTTGCACAATCGCTCCCGGCACATCGCGCGCGCGATAGAGCACCGACGCGAAGTCGCCGTGGAATTCCGCGCGGCCCGGGTTCAGCCGAATCGCCTCGCGCGATTCGCGGATCGCCTCGTCCAGCTGGCCGTCGGCCGCCAGCGCCTGCCCCAGCGCGTGGCGCGCGTCGGCGCCTCCGGGCCGAAGGCGAACGACTTCGCGGAAATGCAGGATCGCCTCCGTCCAGCGTCCCTGTCGGGCCAGCAGGAGGCCGATCTGGTTGTGCAGCAGGGCGGCATACTCGGGGGGCGGCGTCCCTCGTCCGGTGCCGGTTCGCACGTCGGGTGTCTGGATGATCCGCACCGCCTCGGAGAAGTGCGCCAGCGCCTCGTCCGGCCTTCCAGCGGCCGCGAGCACGAGGCCGAGGTTCGCATGCGCAAGGTCGTTGTTCGGGACGACGTCCACCGCGCGCTGCCACAGGGTCTCGCTGTCCTTCCAATAACCGACCTGCAGGCGGGCGGCGCCCGCGCAGGCGGCCACGATCGCGAGCGCCGACGCACCGACCGCGAGCCTGTGAACACGGAACGAGGCCAGGAGATCGCCGGCGCCCCAGACAAAGGCGATCAGGAGGCCGATCAGGGGGAGATAGGTGAACCGGTCGGCCATCGACTGGCTGCCGACCTGTATCAGCCCGATGACGGGCAGCAAGGTCACGAGGTACCACAGCCAGCCGACCATCAGGTACGGCCGACGCCTGCGGGCCCGGACGGCGGCGTACGAGACGCCCGCGAGGATCAGGACGCAGCAGAGCACCCGCCATCCCGCGATTGGCCGAAAGGGATAGAAGGCCGCGAGCCGCTCGGGCCACAGGGCCATCCCGATGTAGGCGACGCTCGAGACCACGGCGTTCGACAGCCGCTCGCTCACCGGCACCGTCTCCAGCGTTTCGACCGCGCCGACGTGGAACTGCGCGAGGAAGGTGACGGCGCTGCCGGCGATTGAGAGCGCGAAGAGCGGGATCTTCTCGGCGACGAGCCGGACGACGCTGGTCGTTGGCGCGGGCTGCCGCGAGGCGCCGGAACGCGACGCCGCCTCGGCGACGCCGATCCGGCACAGCGGCCAGATGTCGAGCAGCAGCAGCACCAGCGGCAGCGTGACGAGTGTCGGCTTGGACATCAGGCCCAGCGCGAAGAAGGCGACGAGCGCGGCGTAGCGCCCGCGGCTGGGGATCCGCACGTAGTCCACGTACGCCCAGAGCGTGAGCATCCAGAACACGCCGCTCAGCACGTCCTTACGTTCCGCGATCCACGCCACCGATTCGACGTGCAGCGGGTGGACCGCGAACAGCGCGGCCACCAGCACGCTGCGACCGGCCTGTCCGGTCATCCGGCGAAGCACCCAGAACAGGAGCAGGCTGCCGGCGACGTGCAGGACGAGGTTCGTCACGTGATGCGCGCCGGCCCGCAAGCCGAAGATCTGCACGTCCGCCATGTGTGACAGCCACGTAACGGGATGCCAGTAGAATTGGCCCGGGCTGGTCAGCGCCCATGTGATGCCATCTGGCGTCAGGCCCCGGCTGACCACCGGGTTCCAGTACACATACGCCGGGTCGTCCCAGGAGACGAACGAGAAGTGCCCCACCGGCGCGAACACGGCAACAGTCAGCGCCACGAGCGCGACTGACAGCCAGAGCATCGTCGCCGGGCGGCCCGCCGCGCCACTGGCGGCCGGCGGCGCGGTACGCGGCGTCTTCTGTTTCTGTCGCACCCTCACTCTGGTTGTGGGCATTCGCCCGCGATTCTGCATGGCCGTCGGCCGGCGCGTCAAGCAACGCGGCACGGCGGCGTACAGTAGAGCCCTCGGTCGCCTCCAACCACCTCATCCCGTGGTACCATCCGCCCGACCTCGCGGCTGGGTTCGCCCGTTCCCGCTGCCTGGATGAACATGCGAATGGGGGCGTCCATGCGCGCCGGCCTGAAGCGGCTCACCTTCCTGCTTGTTTCTTGCGCAATGCTCGGGCCCGCTGCGCGGCCGCCGTCGGTCGTCGCGCAATCGCGACAAACCGCCGGCCCTGCAATCCGCGTCCTGTCGATGCACGAGCGCGACCTGCTGTTCAACCGCTGGCTGAAGGACCGCTTCGAGCGCGTCCTCCCCGAGATCATGCGGCGCGAGCAGATCGACATGTGGATCGTCATCTGCCGCGAGCACAACGAGGACCCGGTCTACACGACGCTGGTTCCGCACCCGTCGATGTTCGCGTGGCGCCAGACGGTGTTCGTGTACTTCGACAGGGGAGCGGCAGGCGTGGAGCGCCTGACCGTAAACCGGTACGGCGGCGGCGATCTGCACAAGGACTTCCCGGACTACTACCAGGCGGCATGGGAGCCCGAGACGATCGATTCGTGGCAACGCCTGGCGCAGATCGTCAAGGCGCGCAACCCGAAGCGGATCGCCGTCAACGAGTCCGAGACCTGGGCGTTTGCCGACGGTCTGTCCGCGGCCAACAAGCGGCTCCTCGTCCGCGCGCTCGGGCCCGACTACGCCCCGCGCCTGGTGTCGGCCGAACGCCTGGTGGTCGGCTGGCTCGAGCGCCGTTCCCAGGCGGAAATCGACTTCTATCCTCGAATCGTGGCGATCAATCACCAGGAGGCGGCCTACGTGCTGCGCGAGGGCGAGGCGAATGCGCCGAAGGGTTTGCGCGACGCGCTGGCCAGGGGGAATCGACTGCAGGACGTGCTCGTCTCAGAGATGAAGGCCGGGAAGACCGGCAACGAGATCCTGGCGTCGGCGTTGAGCAAGGCGAGAGCCGAAGGGCTGGTGCCGGCGATCTACTCGCATCCGATCGGCTATCACGGCCACGCCGCCGGCACACGCATCGGCCTGCCGGACATGCAGGGCGGGGTGCCGGGCATGGGCGACTACCCGCTGTTTCCGGACACCTGCTGGGCGATCGAACTCGGCGTTCGCGTGGCGATTCCCGAGTGGGACAACCAGCCGGTCCAGATGGCGCTCGAGCAGGACGCGGTCTTCACCGCGAAGGGCACGTCATTCCTCGACGGGCGGCAGACGGCAATCCACCTGATTCGCTGATCGGCCGCAGAGTTCCCCATCAACCACGCGGGATCGTGGTGCCTGCGCCCGGCGCACGAGCACGCTCACCACCGCCAGCCGGCGAGCGCCAGCGCCAGCAGCCCCGCAATCGCGATCCACGAGAACAGATCGCCGACGCGCGAATAGATCGTCCTCACGCCTCGCGTCGGCACCTCCGCCACGAGCGCTCGATCGCCGGCTGTCTGGTAGTGATCCATCGCAGCGCGCACGCGGCCCTGGTAGTCGACGGCAACCGACAGCCCGTTGCTGGTGTGGCGAATGGCATTGAAGCCCTGTTCGACGGCGCGGAAGACCGCCATCTGGGTGTGCCACGGGTCGATGGCTCGCCAATCGTTCGAGGGCACGAGTTCCAAATCGGTTCCGCCCGTGCCCGCCTGACGGAGCAGCTGCACCGAATCGGCGTCGAAACAGATCACCCCGGACAGGCGGCCAAACGGCGTGTCGGCAAACGGCACCCGGCCGCTTCCGGCAATCGAGATCGCCGCTTCGCCGCCCGGGACTGGGTGCGCCTTCCGGTACCTCCACGTCATCGCGCCATCCGGCGCGAACAGCACGAAGGTGTTCTCGAGCGGCTTTTTCTGGCCGTCGTGCCAGACGGCGTTGCCGAGACCGAGGTAGATTCGTTTGTCGCGTGCAAGCTGTGATGCACGGGTCATCAGCCAGGCTTCGTCGCCGGGCAGCACGTACGAGTTCGCCTCGGCCCAGAACACGATCCTGGCGCCCGCATCCGCCTCGCGCGCCGCCCGCTGGAGCAGATCCTCGTCGATGAGCCGGCTTCGTTCGCGGACTTTCCGTATCTCGTCGGCACCGAGCGGGCCGGTGCCGGTGTGCCCTGCCAGGTCGCTGCCCGCGAATTTCTCGGTGCCGCGCGTCAGCGAGGCGACTCTCACCGTCGGCCCGTGCGGCTCGAACATCAGCCGGACGCTGCCGAACGAGACGACCACCGCGAGCGCGATGCCGTAGGTGAGAACGCCTCGACGGACGGACTGCCACTCGAAGCTTCGCTCCCATGCCCAGTTCAGCGTCGCGGCGAACCATGCGATCAGGAACGTGATGCCGTAGATGCCCGTCACCGAGGCGAGCTGCATCAGCGGGAGGTTGCCGTACTGGGTGTAGGCCGGCGAGCCCCAGCTGCCGTACGGCAGGAGGGACAGGAGGTAGTCGAAGCCCGTCGCCGCGCATGGGAAGACGAACGTCGACAGGAAGCCGCGGATGCGATGGGTGAGCAACCGGTCGGCGATGAACGGCAGCAACAGGCACGCGCCGTAGCCCAGCCAGGCGATCGCGAGCGCCGGCTGCGGTGCCGGGACCATGCCACGAAACTGGAATGCCCAGCATGCGGCTGCAACCGGGTAGACGGCCAGCATGCGCCACCATCTGCCCCCACGCACGAAGCGGAGCATCAACGCCGGGGCGAACCAGGCGGCCGGCGGAATCGTGTTTCGCCCGTTGGCGACGCACAAGACGAGCGCGGCGACGGGTAACCACAGCCAGGACGTCCCGCGCGGCGCACAGGCTGTCCGCTGTTCCACGCGTGTCGCTGGCGACATGGCTCGCTCCTTCATCACGCCGGGTGGGCACGTCTGGCGCGCGGCACGGCCCGGCTCCTGCGGCCGGGTTCCGGCTTCGCGTCTGCCAGGAAGCCGCGAATGGAGTTGTCGATCACTGCGGCGACGAGCGCGTTAGGTCGCACCCAGGGAAACTGCGGGCGGGTGATCAGCAGGGAGGTGACGCCGTGCACGGCCGCCCACAACGTCTGCGCCGCCGTTTCCACGTCCACCTTCCGAAAGCGGCCGCACTCGACGCAACGGCGGACCACCTCGCGCAGAAACGCGAACGCGCGGTGCGGTTTGTAGGTGCTCGACGAGACCGTGCGAGGGCGCAGCATGAAGGCGAAGTGGTAGTGGTTCGGGTACCGGAGGCCGAAGTCGACGTAGGCGTGCAGCCCCGCGCGCAGCGTCTCGACCGCATCGTCGCGCCGCGCCTTCTCGAGGGCGGCGCGCAGCTTCACGAAACTCTCCTCGACGAGGCTGGCCAGCAGCTCGTCCTTGCTCTTGAAGTGCAGGTAGATGGTGCCGGGGGAGTACTCGATCTTCTCCGCGAGCTTGCGCATCGACACCTGCTCGTAGCCGTCGTGGATGAACACCTGCCGCGCGGCGTCGAGGATCATCGCCTTCAGTTCGGCCCGCTGCCGGGCACGTCGGGTGGTTGCGCTCATCGGGCCTCCGGCGGCCGGGTACGGCTGAACATATGTCAGTATACTGAACACCGTTCAGTCACGTCAACGTCGATGCCGGAAGCGGTCGGCGCGGGCCGTTGATCGCTCGGACGGCAGCGATGCGCCGGGCGTCCTACATGCGCCAGAGGTAGGACGCCTTGAAGAACACGCCCCGGCGCGACTCGGCGAGCGAACTGCCGGGGACGTATTGCAGGCCGTCCCAGCGCGTCTTTTCGTACAGCGATCCGTACCCTGCGTGGAGCACCGTGCCGGGAATATAGGTGAACGAGCCGAGGAAGTCGGTGAGCAGCTGGCGCCGGAACGAGTTGTACTCGAGGATCCCGCGGAAGAACAGAAAACGGTTCACCTGGAACGTCGTCCGGCTGCGGAAGATGCCGTAGTCGTAGACGCGCCGGCCGCCGGCCGCGCGGTCGAAGTTGGCATACGTGATCGTCGCGGTCTCCGACCACTGCTCGGACGGCTGAAACACTACTGAAGCGGATGCGCGCGTCGTGCGGCCGGCATACGGGCTCCCCGAATAGTAGATCGCGTCGCCGTGCACGACCTGCCCCTGCACGCGAAGTCCCTTGGTCACCTGCATCGAAGCGGACGCATTGAACGTGGTCGTCCCGAACCGCTGCCCGGCGAATACCTCCGTCGACGGGATATAGGCCACCGACAGCGTCGCCGCGTGTCGCAGCATCAGGCCCGCGGCGATGCCGTTGGCACCCTCCCAGATGCCGCTGAACGCGTCGCGGGTGTGCTCGCTGACGCCTTCCAGTTCGATGCGCTGAACGAGGCCGTGCGCCGGATAGAACTTCGGGGCGACGGCGGCATGGATCGTCGTGACGCCGTTGCGGGTCAGGTACCCCGTGTCCGTGCCGAACGACTTCGAGATGTCGAGGCCGTAGAAGGACAGCGCCAGGCTGCGCGTCGAGCGTGTGAAGTCGGCCGCAACCGCATGGCCGGTCTCCCCGGACGGCTGACCGGTCGCGCGCGTCGTCGAGCCGAGCGCGTAGAAGCCGATCGCCGTCGATTGATCGATGCGAAGGCTGCCGTCGGCGCCCGCGACGCGGTTGAACGCCGCGCCCTGCTCGCGCCCGGCATAGAAGCCGCCGAGGTACGAATCCAGGTTGAGCGAGCGCTTGTAGCGCATCACGGCGAAATGGGCGTAGGCCGGTGCGGCCGGGTCCTGGGCCGGTGAGGGCAGTTCGTTGGCGGCATAAAGAGACGCGAGCGTGTCGTTGCGAGCCAGCTTTCCGCTCACCTTCACGCCCGCCCGCGGATTCCCGATCGTTCGCGTGTGAACCACCGCCTGGAGCGGGCCGTTCTGCGACGGTCCGCCGAGATTGAAGACCTCCTGTCCCTCCAGGAAGAACGGTCTCTTCTCCGCGAAGAACAGCGGCGCGCGCAGGTTGATGTCGATCTGTCCCGCATCGGCCTCGACCTGGCTGAAGTCCGGATTGTAGGTTCCGTCGGCGGTCAATTGCGCCGTGAGCCCGTACTTGGCCGTGACGCCGAGGTCCGCGCCCGAACTCGTGGTCGCCAGCCGGCCCGCCTGCGCCGCCTGCTGCCGCCCCCAGGTCGCGTCCGGGAGAACCTCCAGCAGCGTGTAGTGCCGGATGTCGGTGTATTCGATCGGCGTCATCTGGATCAGGAAATTCATGCCGGCCTTCGGATCGAGCGCAGGCCACGTTCCGTCCTCGTTGCGCCGGCTCACGAACCGCTCGAACACGACGCCCATCGTCACCGGGTCGCGCCCGCGATAACGGATGCTCTTGAACGGGATGCGGACCTCGATCGCATAACCGCGGTCGTCGATACGGCCCGCACTGTCCCAGACGAGATCGAAGCCGATGTCCTCGCGATTGGCCGCGTAGCGGCTGTCCATCTGGATGCCGAGCGGGTTCACGTAGAAGCCGTAGAGCGCCTGCTGATCGTTGAACGAGTCGAGGTTGATGCAGACCCAGTCGTCCGGCCGGATCGTGTCGCGGCTGGCCATCGATGCCTTGATCTTCGACGGTTCGCGGTCGAGTGCGCGGAAGGCGAAGTACAGGTTCTCGGCGTCGAAGGCGAAGTAGGCGGTGGTGTCGTCGGCCATCGCCTTGCCGAAATCCGGGTACCAGGTCTTGAACCCGGCGACCCTCGGCGCCTGCTGCCACACGGCGTCGTCCAGGATGCCGTCGATGACGGGCGCGACCGTGGCGCGCAACGGGCGGAGCGGTTCGCCGGCGTGGAGGGGCGCGATCGTGACGAGAAGGAGAAGGAGAACGAAGGACAGGACGCGAGCGGCCGGCGGCGGCGACGTGGTCGAAACAGGCACGGTGCGAAAGCTCCCGGGGCTACAGGAGTTTACGGCAAGAACCGGCCCAGGGTTCGCAACGCCGTTTCGGGCGAACGGGGCGTTGCCCACGTGCGCGGAGAATGCGGAGGGGACGGGGGATTCCCCCCGCCCCTCCAGGACCTTTCCTCAGAAGGTCATCCTGACGCCGAAGCGGATCACGCGGGGCGCGAGGATCGACGAGATCTGGTTCGCGTTGGTCGCGTTCTGGTTGCGGCGCTGGGACAGCACGGTGTTGGAGTTCATCAGGTTGAAGATGTCCATGCTCGCCTGCAGCCTGACCCTCGCGATCTTGACGCTCTTGTCCAGGCGGAAATCCACCGTCTGAAAGGTGGGCAGGCGGACGTCGCCGATGGGGTCGAGGAGCACCTGGATGTTGGCGGCCCGGTTCGCACGGGTCGAGATGTTGATCGACTGCAGGAACGGATAACCGCTGCGCGCGTTGTAGAAGCCGGCGACGCCGATGTCGTACCAGGGCAGCTGGTAGGCGCCCGACAGTCGCCCGATCCACGTCGCGTTCACGAACACGTTGTCGATGCCGCTCGACGTGGACTGCGGCGCGAACTGCGCGCCGTTCTGCATGGGCATGCTGGTTGGATCGCTTGCGAAGGTGTTGATCGAGAACCCGTAGGACGCCGGCGTCGGGAAGTAGGCCGGCGCGTCGTTGTAGGCGATGCTCGCGTTCATCATCCAGCGGTTCGACATCCGTTTCCGCAGCGTCGCCTCGACGCCCTGGTACTTCCGATAGTAGTCGGGCACGTTCATGTAGACGAGGGCCGTCGGGATCATGAAGGTCGGCTCGTAGTAGGTGATCGACGCGCACCGCGCGCCGGCAACGGGGCAGTTCGCCGCCGTCGGCGTGTACGTCCTCGCCGTCCAGTCGCTCGGCACCATGATGCGCCCGGTTGTCTGGTCGTAGTTGTAGTTCGCGCGGAAGCC